>Ga0209345_10000518_pt1 | contig 49061 bp, 69 predicted proteins | sample Cruoilmetagenom7_FD_187294 | JGI IMG/M metagenome (GOLD analysis project Ga0209345, IMG submission 187294) | Oil polluted marine microbial communities from Coal Oil Point, Santa Barbara, California, USA - Sample 7 (SPAdes) (version 2) | ecosystem: Environmental > Aquatic > Marine > Oil seeps ... | reverse complement strand
AAGTAGAAGTTGGTCTTCTCATTTGAGTAAGAAGTTCTACAACCTCTGTAGGATCTTGATCTCCTGCATAGTAATTATAATCCTCCGTAGCAGTACTTCTCCATTCCATTTCAGGAGTAGAATTCTCTGCATCTTGAAGCCATTTCTCAAGCTTCATAAGAAGATCCATATCCTCAACAGAAACTTCTCCATTTCCACTTACATTCAATATCCCTGAAGGACTTGTTATATTCATTCCCATCTCCTGAGAGATCCTACATCTGTATGAATAAAATTATCTTTTTCATAGAAGTGCCATCCCCCAAACCAACTTGAAACAAACATATTATTTATTCTTTTAAGCTTTCTCTTATTACTTACTGTCCAATCTACTGCTCTTGCAAAAGGATACTTTACATTAAGATCATTAGTAGAGTGTACAATATGTAAACTGTTATCTACTCCTCCCACACTTTTATTGTACATCTCACATCTGCATCCTGAAGTAATTATAATAGGTTCATTTACTAAATGTCTAAATATCTGTAAACAACCTACAAGGATTAGAGACATATTATCTCTTCCACATCCACACTTACAAGCAAATTCCTCCCTAATGAAATGAGGAGTAAGATTTTCCATATTTTTATTCTCTCCCTTTAATTAGTAACAAGATAAAAATAAAGACTTCCAGAATCCAAGTCATCTACATAAATCCCACTACAAGGATGAGGTTCTCCAAAATCAAGTTGATACATTAAAACTCCAGAAGTCCCAGGAGCATCTGCAATAAGAGAGAACAAAACATGAAGAGCTTTATCTGTAATATTTGCAATATGTCCAGCAGTAGTTGCTCCCGTCCAGAGAACTTTATTCACATACACAAACTTATCAGTAAGTTTTGTACTCCCTGATATATCTCCAGTTGCAATAGACATAGGATTAAAACTTTCGTTTGCTGCCATTTTCTATCCTCCAAGAAAAGTCAATATTTGACTCTTTTCTCTCTATAAATTTCTACTTATAAATCTAGGTACAACAGAATCAGGTCTAGGAGTTGGAGAAAGTAAAGTCCTAGCAGAGAGAGAATTCCACTGCTTACTTATATCTTTTACTGTTCTTTGATAATCCACACAATCACTTCCAATAGTACCTTCAACAGCTCCGTTCCAGTCTTCAAGTTCAATACCATGAGAAGCATTTATATTTCTAAGGTTAACACCAAAAATTTTCTGCTCTTCATCTACCTGAAAACCAGCAGGTCCTGGAGTAAGAGATCTGCTAGACATCATCCTAGGAGCAGATATCTCATCCCCAATCACCTTTAACTTATCCATAACATACAACATCTGAGGTGATAAGTTATCCCTTCTGAAACTCCAACTTGCTTGGTAACTCTCAACGAGCATTTCTTTACAGCCAAACCCTTCAGTGAATTGAGCTCCTCGGCTATTAAAACTCTCACTGAAAAGAATAACTTTATTATAGGTTATGTAATCTTCTCCTGTAGAATAAATCCTACTCAGCCTATGTCGGATAGAAAGAACAATACCACCAGAAGATTCCGGCCAAAGAACAATAGTCCCTTCCCCAGCATCTACAACAAGCTGAGTGTTTGCAGAAGTATAAGAAAAGTAAAATGATATCTTACCCCTGAAGAAATGAACCCCATCTCCGAGTTTGATTGTAAGAGCTGCTTGAGGAAACTCACTAGCTCCAACAATAAAATCTCCACCACAATACATCTCAGCGGTGTTGGTATCGCAATCAAATTGAGCAGCAGTCACGCTAGCTTCATCACAAAGAAGAAGAACTCCACCATTGAAATAGTGCCTTCCTGCTCCAAGCCTAAGAACCTGGTTGTTACTTTCATACTCAAATTCAACAAGACAAGAATCTTCATAAGTCCTGGCAGGAACAGTCATAGTGGTTCCTTCAAGATTATACTTACAATACTTAACCGAGATAGTCCCACCAGTTCCCATTACACTGTTGTCTTTAAAATTATACCAGAGTCTACCAGTTCCGGCAATCTCACCGGTAACAGTAACAGTGGTACTACTCCCATCTATATCAACATCACAGATAGTAGCTCCATTAGCATCAATAGTAAGAGTCCCTGACACATCAAGACTTTGAGAAATATTAGCCACACCAAGTCTAGTCCCTGAAAAGGTGTACTCCCCAGTTACAGTAAGATGTTGATAAGAAGCAGCACTAACTTGATTCAAATCATATGTCTTTCCAGTTCCAGAAAAAATACACTCAGGGTCTTTACCAGTCCCTGTTCCAACTGAAAAAGACCCGCCTGTGTTAAGCCAATTCCCTTTAAATTCCACAGTATGATCTGGTCCACCAGTAGGTCCAAAGTACCCAGCAGCAATAGAAAAATCACCGTGAATAACAGCAGAAGCATCAAGAAGAAAGAAAATACTCGTAGTTGCTTCAAGAGTTAAATCCTTACACACAATATCTGAATCAGGCCAGCAAATACCATTCCCATTAGCATCAAAGAAAACATCATCAGCAGATGTGGGAATACCAGCTCCACCAGCCCCACCACTTGTGGTAGACCAGTTATCTGCATCATGCCAAACATCATCTACCCCTACCCAATACCTATCAGCCATTATACTCTCTCCATAAGAATAATCTCAAACTTAAGAGAAACAGTCTGTGCCGAATCAAATGCAACTTTAAAATGCACCTCATTCTCACTTTCCAAATTCCATAAAAACTCATTATGAATTTCAATCACCTTAGCCAGACTGTCATTGATAGAATAAGCTCCAACATTATCCTCTGCAACCATAGTGTCAGCGATAGTTTTCAGCCTTGCATACTCAGTGTAGTCAATCAGAACAAGATCATTAGGAGACCACTCAGTGTGATCATCAGGAATTATATTCGCAGCACTACCGGAAGTCGCCACTTCCAATTCATCGTACAGGATTTTCGCCTGAGTCCTGAAAAAAGCATCTCCCCCTTCCTTTGCATCTTTATTATAAAAGGTCAGATCTGCCCATTCAGAAAACAAAGCACCAGGGTCAGTGTCAATATAAAGTCTTCCTCTAAGAAGCACTTGAACTGTTTCATCAAGAGAAATAGTCACTACTTCTGCCGAAGAAGAGGAAAAATCAAGATCATAGGTAACAGCGCTCTTTGGTTGCCAAGTTCCAATGCTATCAAGCTCTTCTGTGTCGGGATTTAATACCTGCATATTATCTTATCTCCTTACCAACCACTTGCTCTAAGTGTCCATGAGGTTATTCTAACTCTTTTTCTTGTCCAGTTATTTCCTATCCAATCTATTCTTGTGATATACCAATCAGTGTCTCCATCAGCAGCACTAAGATCAGTATTCCTTCCAATATAAATAGGATTGTTACTGCTGTTATATTCTACTTGGGTATTCTTCCAGTAATATTTTGCAAGTAGAGACTCAACATCTCCCATAGTAACAGTAAGATCTCCAGTCGCATTAATAATAGCTTGCTGTCCTCTAATCCACTCAAGAAGAGTAGTATCATAAACATGCACTGCTACCGGAACAAGAGAAAGATCTCCTTCCTCAATAAGTTTTAATTGTCTTATCTCATCGGAATCTATCCCAACACTACCCAGAGTAGCATGATGATTTCTATCAGTTCTTAGTCTATCATCCATAGTTAAGGAATCCTTACAGTAAGATTTTTAACCTCATTAGTCTTAGCATAGAGAGCATTTCTTATAAACCTTAAAATATCTTTTTCCTTATGTTTTTTCTTCTTAGAATTTATTAACGAATCCCTTACCAAGGAAACAACCCCATTAAAAAACTCTATCTCATCAAGAGCAATATAGGTTCCATCTCTTAAAGAAACAGGTTCTATACTCCTTGAAAATTCTCCATTTTTATCTCTAATAGAAATCTCCTTTAAGATACAAAAGAATACCCTAGATCTAAACATCTTCTCTTCTCTCCCTTAATTTTATACTCTCAATAGTTTTAAGTCTCTCATCTATCCTTGCCAAAACTTCTCCTTGAGAAGTTAATGTCTTTAGTAAAAGATCTCTACTCTCTCTATCAAGATCATCATTCTTACTTATAACAGAATGTACATAATTACATTTATCTGAATCAGTCTTACCATCAATTCTCTTAGATAGAATCTTATATCCAGTTGCTATAATACTAAGAACAAAAACACTTACGCCACCATTAATAAAATCTATTCTATTCCTATCTTCTGCAGGGAGAGATTTAATTTTATCCTCAGTAATTATAACAGGTTTTGGAGGTTTAAGACTTCCTATCAAAGCCACCTTTAAATTCCCCCTCTCATCTTTAGAGGTTTCAATCCAGTTCCAGGAACCATCAGAAGCTTCAAGAATAAACATATTTTCTTGTGAGATAGAGATAAGTTTTCCAATCTCAAGTCCTTCATTATCACTAATAGCTCCTGTCCCAGGCTTAATAAGAAGCAAAGAAAGCAAGAATAAAATAATAAGAATCCACTTAATCAGAGATCTTTTATACCACAGCATAAGATCCTCTCCCAGTATACCCAAGAGAGTATATGCTCCTCTTCTTTTTAGACTTATCCCTATTCAAAACTCTATGAGCATATACAGAGATATACTCAGTATTACAAAGAGCATCTGCAATATTAGGAGAAGCAACTCCTCTAGTCTTCATAGCTCTTTTACTCTCTATAACAACTCCTCCATGAGAATTAAAATCATAAGAAGGCATAGAAAGCTCATCACAAAGCTCTTCTCCTTGATCAGTCTCTGGAAAAGAGTAAACACCTTTCATACATTTCTCTCTTACTCTCCACCAAAGTTCATCTCTAAGTCTGTGATACTTTGCAACATCAGAAGAAACATTAGCCACATTAAGACCAAAGACATTAAGATGTCCATGCTTATAAAGCCAGTCTGTTACTCCTGCCCCTACTCCAATCTCATCTACCACAACTCCAGAAGCATCCATCTCTTCATAGGTAAGATTAACCTGCCCAGCTAAAGAGATAGTATTCATCCCGTTAAACTTATCCCAAGGAGAAATTATCAGGCCTCTCCTAGGAAGTATAACAGAATAATCTTCTCCATACCTAGCAACATCAACTCCAAGATAAGTAGGCTCTTCCTCTGAAACTTCAACAGGATTTCCAAGACATTGCCTTGCCCAAGCCAAAGGTATAAGTGTTCTCTCATCTTCATGAGGAGGATTGCCAGCTACTCTTACCTCAAACACTGAAGACTCTACCCCATACTTATTAGCAAAGTACTCCACCATACTATCAGCCACTAAAGAGGAGTTTCTAGAATCCCAGTGAAACCTTTTCCAAGACTTAGCAATCTTAGAATTAAAATGAGAATCATAAAAGTAACCTCTGTTCTTAGTCATATTCCCAATCAGAATACACTTATTATCCTCCTGAGTCATAGCTCCTTCTAGAGGAATAAACACAGGATCTGCAACACCAGAGGCTTCATCAATAATAAGAAGAAGATGATCTGCATGAAGTCCAGCAAGAGTTTCTGCTTGATCTTCTTTAGTAGCCTTCACCTGAGGAGACATAAGTCTTATCCACCATTCTTTGGGAGCACTCTTATGAAAAAACTTATCTTTCTGCTGAACAAACTCATCTTGAAGCTCAGATCCTCTAAACCATTTTGCAAGCTCTGCCCAAAAGATATCATGAAGCTGTCTATTGGTAGGAGCTGTTACTGCCACCTTAGCATAAGGTCTAGTTCCTATAAACCAAAGAGCAATCCAAGTACTCACTGCATCCTTCCCGCAACCATGACCTGATCTTACAGTGAATCTTTTCTCTGGAGAAGAGACAGCTTCTAGGAGTTTTATCTGTTGATCACTTGGATCTACATGCAGACACTCTCTAGAAAAAGCAACAGAATCATGTCTCCATTGTCTCATCTTCTTTAATATGTTATAATTAAGTTGAACTTTTCCCATTCACTTTTCCCTTATATGGAGTTTAAAAGTACCTGTTAACTCTACCTCCTTAAAATCCACTTCTCTCTCGAACATGGGGTTTCTTAGGGAGTTAATGATACTTGCTGTATTAAACCATATAAAAAAAGATTAATTCGATTTTCGATTTTTATATATATTTGGCTCGGCTTTGCAAAATCAGCTTAAAAAACAAAACCAAGTTCTACTTTGCACTTTCTCTCTCAGGCAAGGAAGAGAGTCTTGGAAAAGGAGTAAACCAAAACTCTTCCCTTGCCCTTCCCGGCAGAAAAGGAGAGAGAAGTTTAAGATCAAAAAGTCAATGATTGACCTTTCTTTAGATCTCAGGAACATAGTCATTATCATCCTTGGAAAGTTTCTTCTCTGGTTTATTCACCACTTCAAAATCAGCATCGACTACGTTTTCTAAATCTTCTGAATCTGGATTCTTATCTATAAACTCCAGGTATCCAACTAGACCATGAATATCAGTAGGCTTTCCTACCTCTACAAGTTCCCTCTGTTTGAGAATATTGTAGGCCCCTACCAGTTGAGAAAGAGATGCTTCATCTAATTTATCTTCATCATCTACCCTCTCTAAGAGTTTGGCTTGGAGTTGAGTTAGTTGAATGTTCTGCAACTCTCGGTACTTATCTACCAAGGGAGCAAAAGCTTCTAGCTTCTTGATCAGCTCTCCGATCTCGGTTCTCTGTCTGCTTAAAACTAGATCTAACTTCATCATATCTCTATTATACACACTTCCACCAAGATGTCAAGGAAAAAATGCAAAGAAGGAAAGAAAACTTTCAAGGGAAAGAAAAGGCTCGGAATTGGAATCAAAATTCTAAGGGAGGTTAAAACCGAGCCAAAACCAAACTTGAAATGATTCAAGTTCCTGGTCTTACTTGGGGGTTGGGGGTCCTCTACTCTCCTCTTTTTCCAGGCAAGTAAGCAGGCCTGCTATTCTCCTGCTAAAGCCTTCTCTCTTACTTGTTTTTGAAATTTACTCGTGTGTAAAATCGTATCATCTACACTTTACCCTCCCCTCCCCATCGGGGCTTGATGGGGTCTTCTCCATGCGGAAACCCTAGAGGGAGTAGGGTGAATGGGATTTGGCTTGACAAACGGCGAGAGGAAAGGTATGATGGGGAAGGTTGAGCGAGAGAGAAAAGCGAAACGCTTTCTTTCTTTCTTTCTTTTGTTTTTATTTTTTAACCTCTTATAGAAAGGAAAGAACATGAAAAAGGAAAAAGAAGAGGTAATAACGTTAGAAGATCTGAAAGCAGAGGTAATCGTGTGTACAGTTGAAAGGATGAGAGAAGTTGTAGAGAACGAGAAGCTGTTCTATGTTAAAGGACTAATGAAACAAATCAAAGACACTGATCTATTTTGCCCAGAAGAGATCTTAGAGAAGGCAAAGAGAAGGATAAAAGAAAAGAGGTAAAGAGAAGAACATTAACCCTTTTAAAGGAGAAAGAACATGGCTAAGATCAAATGGACAGAAGAGGCAGAAGGTACACTGAAGGTTAACGTTGAAGGTATAGAGCAGAAGTTTGATGTTACAAAGATCTTTAAAGGATGGGATAGTTTAGGTGAAGTGGAAAGACATATTGCTGTCTATGGGTTGAAGCAGAAACTCTCTGACATCATTGCAGGGAGCAAGGATAGCAAAGAGGTAAAGTCCAAGAAACTATGTGATAGGTTTTTAGAGCTTGTTGAAGGAAAGGTCAGAACAAAGGTAGTGAGAGAAGTTGGTATTCCTCTTGGACAGATCAAGGCTTTGATAGAGAAGGGCTCTATTCTTTTCCTAGAAGAGATCTTAAAGAGTGATTTACCTCTCACGGATGAATTAAAAGACCTTGCAAAGAAGAGGATAAAAGAAGGAAAGTAGAGAAGAAAGGAAAAGGAAAGGAAAAGGTTGATTCAAGAAAGGTCAACCTTTGACTTTCCTTTTGGGATGTTTAATTATTTTTTTATTTTTTTATTTGGTTTATTTTATTATTTATTTTTCATTTTCTAACCTATTGATTTTAAAAAGGAAAATAAAAAAGTAATGTCCGAAAAGTCCCAAAAACCGGCGTCCGGGTGCCTAGTTGCACCTAGCACCAATTAATTCCATTAGCCCCTGGAGAAGTCCCAGGTCTTAAAAAGAAGAATCTTTAAGTATTTATATAAATATATATGTATATATACTTATATTATGTAATAGAGAGATTTACTGTGTAACGTGTAACGTGACACGTTCGGTTAAATAATTAAATAATTAAATAATTGAACAAATAAACCCTTAATAGACTTCTCAGATCATAAGAAAATAAATTCATGCATAGGGCATCTAGAGGGGTAGACCTGGGTTTTTCGTATTGTTCGGACATTACATTTAAAAAAAGATGAATGAAATTAGGGGGTTAGAAAAAGGAAAATAAATAAATAAATAAACAAATAAAACGAACAAAATAATTTGACAAACAATAAAATATAACGTATAATTAAATAATAACAAACAAAACGTCAAACATTAACCTTTCTTAAAAAGGAGAAAAAAAAATGAACAAGAAAGAATATTTAGAGTGGAAAAATATTCAACCATGCAAATCAGAAAGAGAACAAATCATGAGGGCAGAGAAATTCATCAAGAGAGAGGCAATGAAAAGTAACGAGATAGTAAAAAAGGCAGGAGGTATTTACAAAGGGATACAAAAAGGAATGAAGGGAGAAAATTATGTTCTCTTCCACAATCCTAGAACGGATAGCTCCCATGCTTTAGAAGAAGAAAATCTAACAGAAGAAAAAGTAAGAAAAAAGCTTCTAGAAGGGGATAAAGCTTTCAAGGAAGGAGAGACACAGAACCTCATAGAAAAAGAGATTCAAACATTTTTTGCTGAAATATTAGAAAATTTCACTCCTATTGAAAAAAGAGCTTTAAAAAACAAAATTGTCTTAACAATATGTAGAATAATCAGAGAAGAAAAAGAAAAAGAAAAAGAAAATATGACAATGGAAGGAGATAAATATGTATAGAGAGAGCGTATATCTTGGCAGGTGCATCCATTGCGGGTGTGAAGGATTTCAGAATGAGGAGACAGGAAGAATTTACACTGATAATAAAGGAGTAGAATTTTGTCAGTGTGAATTTATCCCAGAAGAGGAGGAAGAAGAAGAAGATTATAATATACCCTGGAAGTGTTCCAGGTGTGGAAGATTGTATGACTTTGTAAATGAAGCAGAGCTTTGTTGCAGAAAAGGAGAAAGAAAGTGAAAAGGAAAAATATAAATAGAGCAGGTTTTTGTTTCTTAATAGCAGTTTTAATCAGTTTAGGTTTTTGGTCACTAGTTGGGTATATTCTTTATAAGATATTCTTATTCTAAAAAAGGAGAAAAGAATGAGAGATCAACCAGACATACCAACAATTGAAGGTTGCATGAGTTTAGATGAGTGCAGACATGCTATTGAACTTCATGCAAAAAATATAAATTCAGATGTATCAAGTTTTATGGTTAACTATGGAAGAATTACTTCTTTACGTGCTTTACTTCAGTTATTTGTAAGTTATAATTACTTACTAGAAGAAGAAAAAAGGAGAATTTACTCTTGTAGATTAGATATGGATGATAAAATCTACAATTTCTGTGAATTTGTAAGGAAAAAAGGAGAAAAAGAATGGATAAAATACTAATTGATAACATAATATCACAACTTCTCCTTTCCGAAGAAGGAAAAGAATACCAAGTAAAACTCATGGAAGGAACCTCGGCAGAGGTAGAGAACCTTCGCATGCAGATAGGAAAGAGAAGAAACCTCATCCCAGAGATAAGAAGAAGTTATATCCAAATAACCAGAAAGAAAAAGGAAGAAGGATTATACTCTCTTTATGTAAAAAAACTTGCAGAAGAACCATCTAGAGGATTTACTCTAGAGTGTTCTGATGGCTCAAGTAAACCTTTAAAAACTCTAGAAGAGGTAAGACTAGACAAAATGATGTCAGAAGAAAACAACAGCATGGATATAGATCCCTGGAAAGAAGGAGAAGAAAAATGAGATGGGAAGATGTTATCCAAGAGCTTGAAACACAAGAGAGAGAAGAAGAGGAAAAGGTAGAATTAACAGACTTTGAAAAAGACCTATTGGTTAAACTTGGAATAATGAAGAAGAAAACATACCCTCCTTCTACATTAAAAGGATATACTCTTTATGTGACTGAAATATGTACCCTCTGTAAAAAGAGAAAAGAGTATAGTCTATACCTTAAAGCAACTAAAGAATGTTTGAAAGCAGATCTTTCATTCTATTCCTCTTCTTCTTCTTCTCCAATAAAGGAAGAGATAAAAATTCTCTCAAAGTGTTCTTTCTGCAGAGAGAGGCTCTTTTCTCTTGAAAAGGAAATCTTAGTAGAAATGCTTCTTAAAGAGAAAGACAATCAAAAGGAAAGAGAAAGGAGAATAAAAAAATGAGAGATATAGTATATTCCTGGTACAAAGAAGGAAAAAAGCTTCAAGAAGGAGATGAACTTTATATTCCCTGTGAAGGAAAGAAACTTAAAATGTCGCTTTACAGTGACCTTAAAACTCTTTCTGAAAAAGAGAGAGGAAAAGAGGTTTTAGTCATAAGTCATAAATACAAAGACAAAACTCATTGGGTAACAATAAAGAGAGAAATAAGATCAAATTCAACTGCGTGGGTAAAGAAGAAAAATGGAAAGATTGAAAAACTCTCTATGAAGAGATCTTTAGAGAGAGAAAAAATATTAAAATGTATGACACAAGATGGTTTAAATGTAGAGGAGATGAATAACCTCTTAGACACTCCCCTCACAGAGGAGGAGAAAAAAGAAATGGAGAAATTAAAATGAGAGAAAAAGAAAGTCAAAGTCCTAAAGAATGTGATCTCTGCTTCTATAACAGAATAAGAGAGGAATATAAACAGAAAGGAAAACATATAGAAGTAAAAGACTCTGCTATCATGCTGAACTGGAAAGCTATTGTCCTTGATGATGAAGAGTTATATTGGTTTATCCTTCTCCCAAAAGAATGTGAATGTAAGAAGAAAGATTTGGTATGATTTTTGCATGTCATTTTTTCATTGACATTGAACATATGTTCATGGTATAATAAAACAATGAACAGGACAAAAGAAAAAGATCACTTACACATAACGTTAGAGAAGAGCCTCAAAAGAGAAGCAAAAGCAGAAGCTTCTCTTTTGGGAATATCTTTGAGTACTTTTATCAGTTTTCTAATAAAAAAGTACTTGAGAAGAAAGGAGGAAGAAGAAATTTGATTTGATTTAATTTTTACATTACTTTATTTTACTTTAACCCTAAGAAATGGAGAAGAAAAATATGGCAAAGAAACTTAGTAAGAAATGGAATGAGAAGAATCCAAATATACTCACCATTGAAGAGCTCGAAACAAAAGAATCTCTGAATTTTGATCTAAACCTATATCCAAAGGAAGTGCAGCATAATTTCGCCAAGCACGGTATGGCTCAAAAGCTTGGTGATGCAGCAGCTGGAAAGACTGGAAAGGAAGCAGTAGATTCTATTATGAAAGTCCACGAAGGCCTTATGGCAGGAAATTGGAACGTAAGAGCCCCTGCTGCTCCTGCAATTTCCAAGAAGTCCCTCAGTACCTCCATAGGAAACCTGGACACCAAGGAGCAAGCGGCTGCAAAGGCTCTCCTTGAAAAGTTGGGTATCTCTTTATAAGAAAGAAAGGTAAAGTGACCAAGAAATAAAGTCAAACATTGACCTTTCTTGGTCATTTTTACCTTAAAAAGGAGAAAAGAGGAGAAAAAAATAAAATGGAAAATGAAAGAGAAAATGAAATAAAACTTTCCGCAAGTAGTAAGAGTAACTTGATCTCTTGCCCTAGAGAATACTTTCTTAGGAATTTCCAAGGAGTATTTGGAAGCGTCAATATGAGATATGGAAGTGCCTGGCATGGATACATGCAAGGGTATTATTCTCATATCAAAGAAAATGGCTGGTCGTATGATGGAAACTCTATCCTGGAAGCAGGAGAAAAAGGAAAAGAAATCTGGGAAGAGGAGACTTCAAAACAGATATATAATGAGGACACTTATCTTTCCCAAGCAGAGCTAGGGAGATCTTTCTTGGAGTTTATCAATGAGTTTTCCTCTGATGAAGAGGTTTTACATGTAAGAGAAGCAGAAAGGAGCTTTGAAATCTTTTTCCCCTTAACAAAAAGTGAAAAGAAAAGATATTCAAATATAAAAGGAGATGGAATAATATATAAAGGAATCATAGACCTAGAGGTCGAGCTTGGAGAGCTTAACTGGGTTGTGGAATTTAAAACAACTGGTTGGAGTCTAGTGGCTCTGCAAGACTCTCTTAGAAGATCTCCTCAGATACTTGGATATGATGTGTGTGGAGAAATCCTCTGTGAAGATGAAATCTCAGGATGTCTTGTAAATATTCACAGAATCCTCTCAAAGAAGAAAAAGGATGGAGAGTGGGGTAAAGTATCAAGGGAGTTTAGGAGAATCCCACAGATATATTCTGAAGGAGATAAAAAAGCCTGGAGAGAGAGTCTTCTCTATGCAGGGGATCTCCTCTCTTACCATGAAAAACTCTCTCTCTGGCCTATGCAGTGGGAAAACTGCGGTATGTATGGAGGTTGTGGCCTCCGAGAAGTTTGTAACAGCCTATATGAAGTAGAAGAATTAACTGAAGAAAACCTCACTAGGTGTGATCTTATAAGAAGAATTCCTCCAGAGAAAAAAGAAATCTCTTATGGGGAATATAAGATATAGAAAAGAAAAGGAGACTAATGTGTTAACAGATAAAGGTATAGAAGACATTACCAAAACAGGTGTCATAACCTCAGAAATGGACAAAGTAAAAATAACCATTGAAGTTTTATATAGCAGAATAAATGTTTTATGTAACAAAATTAACCTTATTTCTAGAGGGTCACTTACACAAGAAGAAAGGTTAAAAGAACTAGGAGATTTACCTATAACAGAAAAATCTGGGGATTCACCTTTATATAATTACTTATATGAAATAAAGGATACATTAAATTTTTTGGGTACTATGGTTTTTAAGGCAACTAATAACCTTGAGAGTTAAGAAAAGGAGAAAAAATGATAACAAATGAAGGTACAACTACTATCACGAAAAAAGCAGAGAATCTTGGAGATAATCAAAGTATCATAAGGGAAGAAATGGATAACATATGCTGTACAATAGAGAATCTGAAAGCTAACGTAGATTCTCTGTGTAGTAGAGTAGGTTTTCTTTGTGGGACTAGTGATGAAGGACCAAAAGAATCTAAAAGAGATAAATTAGGATGTTCATCATTGTATAATTATTTATATGATGTACATGAGGAACTACAAAATGTAATATCTATGGCTGTCAAAACAATTCTTATACTTGAAAACTAAGAAAGAAAGGAGAAAAAAATGCCTAACGCAAAAGATGTTTCCTGGGACACTGAGACCTACAAAATAATGCTGGTAGGCTCTTATGGTACAGGAAAATCCACCTTCGCTGCTTCTTGGTTTACTGGAGATAAGCCAGGATTTGTTTTTGACTTTGATGATAGAATAAGATCATATGCAGGAAAAGACTTTGAATATGATACCTTCCCTATGACCTGGAAAGGTTGGGTAGAATTTGAAAAAACTCTTCTAAGAGTGAAAAAGGAAGTCTTGGAAGAAAACAAATACTCAGTCATAGTAGTAGACTCCACTACCACCATGACAGATCTTGCTATGGAGAGAGCTTTGCAACTGGACCCGAAGAGGAGTGAAACAAATGGCCCTCTTTGGAATATCCATTCCCAGATGGTAAAGAACCTAGTAGAAGGTAGGCTCAGACAAATATCAAAAGACCTTCCTTGCGATATTATAGTAATTGCACATATAGATATAAAGACTGATAGAAAAACCGGAGAGGTACTTTCAATAGCTCCTCTCCTTACTGGCCAGCTTTCTGAAAAGATTCCTGGTTATTTTGATGAAGTCTATTATACTACTACCAGAAGGAAAGATAACAAAACAGTATATCTTCTCCAGACAGTCCCAATAGGAAACACCAAAGCAAGAAGTGTTCTCTCAGGGAAAGAAAGAAGACTTCCTGATTTTATAGGAAACTCTTATGATGAGATAATGAAACACTTAATGAAAGAAAGGGAAGGAAAGGAGGTAAAGAAAGTAAAAAAGTAGAAACGAAGTATTTCTTACAAACCTTAAACAAAAACAGGAGAATAAAACATGGCAAAAAGAAACGTAAATGTTGACCCTGACCTTGACATTGACAATGACACTGATGCAAAAGTAAACATGACAGAGACAGAGACAACTGAAACTGAAACAACAGAAGAACCTTACCTTCCTGAGAATTCTGAAGAAGATCCTATGGACTTCAATATCGAAGAAGAATACGTAATACCTCCCCTTATTCCTGGTGGGGTATATCACGCCTGTGTAACAGAGGTAAAGTATGATTCAGAGAACAATATCATAACCTGGACCTTTACTCTCTCTGATAATGGAGGAGTAATGAATGACGGAAGCACTGAGATAGATGGAAGCACTCTAAGTGCTAAAAACTTTCTTCCAAATCTCGGTGATGATGTTACCATGACCAAGAGTGGAAAACAGACCAAGAGACAAGCGAAGATCAATATGCTTGCTAATTTTGCAAAGGGCCTGAAGATAAACATGAACAATATGAGCATAATAAGAGAGAGTATTGAAAACTCTGAGTGGCTCGGTATAGATGTGAATCTTAAGGTAGGGATAAGGGAATACGAAGGCAGATTCTTCAACGAGGTTATAAAGGCCATAACATCCTAGAAAGGAGAAAGAAGAGAAGAGAGGGTTTTCCTTTCTTCTCTTCTACTAAACTTATGAAACTAAATCAGATGAAAAAACAGTATATTCTTCTTTCTGAGGAGGAAAAAAGGATTTTTATAAGAGAATTAAGATATGAAAGAAATCTCCTATCAGAGAAAAATCCCAGAAAGGAGAAGAAAGAAAGAAAGCCTACTATCTTTCTTACTCCTGAAGAAAAAGCCCTTATGAAAACTTTAGGTATAAAAAGAACAGATATAGGAAAACCTCTAGAAGAAGGAGAATAAAATAAATGAATAATAAAATAAACATAGATATAACTAAACTTGATGATGTGTTATGCTCAAATTGTAATAAAAAAGACTTTGAACATTTTTACAGGTTGAAAATTCTTCCTGCTTTGATGTCAAATTCCGGAAAGGAAGAGGTCATAGTACTTCAAGTATATGCATGCACTAACTGTGGAAAAGAGCTCAGGAGGGACAATGCAAACATTCCTAAGTGACCCAAAGAAGATCATAGTAAGAAAAGACCTTGGCAGATACCGACAAGACATGAAAAAGATAACTAAAATGAGAGAGAGTTTGGAAAAATTCGGTCAGCTCTCTCCAATAATCGTAACAGAAAGTATGGAGCTAGTAGCAGGAGGAAGAAGACTTGCAGCTTGTCTATTATCAGGAAGAGAAATTCTCTGCATAAAGAAAGAAAACCTTTCAAACTTTCAACTTAGAGAAATAGAGCTTGAAGAAAACATCCAAAGAGAAGATCTTTCTCCTGCAGAAGAAGTAAAAGCAGTAAATGATCTTCACCTTCTCAAGCAAGAAGTTCATGGGGATACTACCTCTGGGAGAGAAGGAGGCTGGACATTAAATGACACTGCAGAAGCAATAGGAAAGACAAAAGGATCTGTAATAGACTCTATTGCTCTTGCTAAAGCAGTAGAAGAGTTTCCAGAGCTAAAGGACTGTAAGTCAAAAAGTGATATCCGAAAAGCTGCAGCAGCAATAAATAGAGTTCAGGAAAGAGCAGTGAGATCGGAAGAATATCAAGAAAATGTAAAAAAGATAGAGAGGGTACATGTTTCTCATCTTGATGCAAGAATTCATATGAAGACCATAAAAGATAACTCCATAGACCTTCTCCTCTTTGACCCTCTCTATGAAATAGATGCAGATCAAACAAGACAAGGAATTGGAGGAACCCCTGGTTCTCTCTCCGTTGCAGGATATAAAATCCCTGACAAAAGAACAAACCTATCCCTTATAAGAGATATCGCAAAAGAATCAGAAAGATTCTGTAAGAGCAACTCTCATCTTTATGTCTTTGTAGCCCCTGAGCATTTCAAAGAGATAAGAGAGATTTTTATATCTTGCTCTTGGAATTGTTATATCAAACCCATCATCTGGTACAAACCAAACGCTGGACAAACAAATCAACCTCTTATGTGGCCCTCAAGCTCTTATGAAATGATTCTTTTCGGGAGAAAAATAGATTCTAAACTCATAAAGCTTGGTAAAAACGATGTTCTTCCTTGTTCTACTGTTACAAAAAGTGCTAAGTTCCATGATTTTGAGAAACCTATCCCTCTCCTGGAAGATCTTATAACAAGAGTAGCCTTCCCAGGCTGTACCCTTTACGACCCTTGTATGGGTGGAGGTTCTTCTATCATTGCAGGTCTGAAGTCTCAGCTTATATGCTTTGGCTGTGATATCTCAGAGGAAGCATATAATGCAACCTTAGAAAGAATAGCAAATTTTGAAAAAGAAGGAGAATAAAATGTCTAAAGATGTAGTGGTATCAAGTGAAGATGAAAACAGAGCCTACTATAGGATAGAAAATGTTATCACTTGTGTAGCTCTAGGAACAGAAGAAGTCCTCTTTATCTTAGAGGAGTTAACTTCTTCTCAAGCAGAAATGCTTATGAATGACTTATATTCTTCAAGAAAGGTCAATGATTAACCTTTTATACTTATAAAAAGGAGTAAAGCATGAAAGAATTTATTAATCTCTTACGAGAATCTTTTTACTTAAAACTCGCTGTTAAAACAGGCTGGGGAAGAAAAGAAATTAAATCTCTCTTTGAAGAGTGTGTAAATGATAGCTTGATGGAGTTTATAGATAGAAAAGCTAACAAAGATCAGTAAAAGAAAAGGAGAAGAGAAAAAGGAGAAAAGAAAAATGCCTACTTTTATAAAAACAACTGGACCAAAAGATGGCTCTGCAAAGATCATGTTCTTAGGAGAAGCTCCTGGAGAAGATGAAGACAGAAGAGGCCTTCCTTTTGTAGGAAGAGCAGGAAAAACCTTTGATAAACTTCTTGCATCTGCAAACATAGACAGACACCGATGCATAATCACCAATGTTGCAAGAGAAAAACCTCCTGGGAATAATATACTTCATTACTTCCAGGACAAAAAAGGGTTCTTTCCTAAGCCTATCTTAGTAGAATGGCTTGCACTTCTCAGAGAGGAAATTTTAACCTACAATCCAAACATCATAGTTGCTCTAGGGAATACTGCTCTTTGGGCACTCACTGATGAAAGAGGTATAGGAAAGAAGAGAGGAACAATAGGGACAACTTCTCTTGTTCCAGGACAAAAGTTTCTTGCAACATATCATCCTCAGAAAGTAAATTACGACTGGACAATGAGTTTCACAGTAGCTCTAGATCTTAGAAAGGCTGCTAAGCATGCAGAGTTTCCTGAAACTCCTGAAGAAAATAGAAACTTTATAGTAAAACCTACTCTCTCTGAGTGGGAAGAATACTGTAATTTTCTATTAGAGAGGAATCTTCCTTTTGCAGTAGATATAGAAACCTCCCGAAGAACAGGTCATATCACCAGGATAGGGTTCTCCCATGAACCTGACTTTGCTATGAGTTTAAAGATTCTCTCTGGAGATACTCCAAACTTTCCGGAAAATGATGAGATAAGAGTTTGGGATATTATCTCAGAAGTCCTAGAAAAAATTCCTACTATTTATCATAATGCTACTTATGACACTGGAGTTCTTTGGCATCACCACAGAATCCATTGCAAAACCCATATGGACACCATGATAGCAGGGAAGAATCTCTGGCCAGAAGCACCAAAAAGCCTTGCTTATTATACCTCTATCTGCCTTGACTACCCAGAATGGAAGTCTCTCTCTGTAGTAGATCAGGGAATATACAACTGCTATGATGTAGCAAACACTATGGCTCTTGCTATAATTTTTGAAGGAGAGGGAGGTGTCTTTTCTCAAAGAATGAAAAATCCTCTAAACAAAGATCTCTATACTGTCTACCAAAGTGATGTGGCTCAAGTAGAGCTTGCTACGTTCATGCAATTAAGAGGAATCTATGTAGATAATGAAAAAAGAGAATCTATTAAAAAGGAGTGTAAAGAGGAGATTCTCAGTATAGAAGAAAAATTAAGAGTTATCACAGGAAAAGACATCAATTACAAATCTCATACCCAGGTAAAAAACCTTCTCTACATAGATCTTGGTCTTCCTGTTCAGTTTCAAAAAAGAAGGTCTGTAAATGAGGATAAGAAAATAACCTCTGATGAAAAGGCTCTTACTAAACTTTGTAAAAAGACTTCAAATCCTATTCCTCCTCTTATCTTAAAACATAGAAACCTTACAAAACAAGTAGACTCCTTTCTTCAAATTGAAACTTCTCCTGAAAGCAGAGTTCATACTTCATATAATATTACTGGGAGTAAATTCTCCCGATGGAGTTCTTCAAAGAGTATTATTCTTCCTTATGGTTCTGGAAATCTTCAAAATATTCCTCATTCTTCTAGAGTATTTTATACCGCAAAACCAGGATACTCTATCGTAGGAGCTGATTATGTCCAAGCAGAAGCAGTGGTTACTGCTTATTTATCTTATGATAGAAGCTTAATTCAATTATTTGAAGAGTCTTTTGGGATGTCACCTTCTGAGAGGAAAAAATCCCATGATGTACACAGATACACTGCTAGTCAAATGTTTGAGATACTTATGAAAGAAATCTCTGCAGAACAAAGAAGAGTAGGAAAAACTCTTCGTCATGCTATGAATTATGTAGGAGGCCCTGGAGTAGTTGCAGAGCAATTAGATATTCCTCTTGCAAAAGCAAAATCTCTACGAGATCTTTATCTTGATAAAAACAAACCTCTTGTTAACTGGCATAAAAGGGTAAAAGAAGAAGTAAGACAAAATAGAGTCCTTATAAACTGTTTTGGAAGACCTCATAGGTTTCTTGGTCCCTGGGGGGATGAGTTAATAAGATCAGCTATATCTTTCAATCCTCAATCTACTATAGGAGATCTTTTAAATAAGGCTTTTGTAAGAATCTATGATGCTTATGGAGCTATTTACACAGCCTGGCTACAGCTTCACGACGGACTTTATCTTGAAGTAAAAGATGAAGAGATATATGATTGTATAAAAAGTATCAGACCTCTTATGTTAATTCCTTTTATTGCAGGAAAGGAAGAAGTAGTTGTAGATGTTGATTTCAAGGTAGGAAAAAACTGGAAGGAGATGGAAGAAGTAGATATTGACTGGAGGAAAGAAAAATGTTAATTAAAAATAAAGAACTTAAGAAGTGTATTGAAAAAATGAAAAACGAAACAGATCTCTGGCCTTGGTATTGGTATAGTTATGGAGAAAAATGTTATGGTTTTTCTACAGTTGAGGCGTATCCACAAAATGTAGAAGATCCATTCCCTGAGTTTGGAACAGAGCTTATTAGGGATGAAGACGGGGATTTGTTTGGAGAAAATGGGACAAAAATGTATATTGAATCAGAAGTAGCTTGTATTGAACAACAAAATGGTGACACAATTTGTAGTTTCATTGCTCTTGCTCATGCTAATTTAGTTAAAGGAGAAGAAAAGAAATGAAAGTAATGTCTTATCATGAATGGTTCGATGAAGATGTAGAAGGAATCTTGTATAACGGACATGAGAACAATAGACAAATTATATTGAGAAGTGACAGTGATCTGTCTTTTGTTATAAATAAGGAAGATGTTATTGCTTTGGCGAAAGAATTTGATCTTGTTGTTTTCAACCAAGACGCAAAACTATAAAAGGAGAAAAAAGATGGAATGTCCTATTTGTAATGAAGAATTAGAATGGGAAGATTATTTCAGTGGTTACAGACCTGGTAATATTTACAGATGTCCAAATGGTTTTAAGCAAAATGGCTCCTGCAAATCAGAGCTATTTCATGTAGCTGGTTCATTCTACGTATATGGAGATGATGGTGAAATTCATGCTGGTTATCCGTGTTAACTAGAGGAGGCAAATCACCTAAGCATTATATTTGTGGGAATAAGGTGATTCATGGTTGTTTAATTCCAAAACCGGAATTAAATGAATGCCGCTAATAGGGATGGGATTGATTATTTTTAAATATAGGTATCATTACCTATCCCTATTCATTACAAATGATTTTGTTTTTGACCTTTCTTAAAAAGGAGAAGAGAAATGAAAAGAGCTTTTATCTGCGGTCCTTATAGAACAGACAATTTTGAAGAAACAGCAAAAAACATTCTCAAGGCTCAAGAGGTTGCAAGAAAATACTGGAAAAAGGGTTATTTTGTTATGTGCCCTCATATGAACAGTGCTCTTTTTGACTTCGATATAACAAATGTCATAACAACACCAGATATACTTATCATTGGTGCAGAAAAACGAAAAAGCACTATTGATGATAGTGTATTCCTTAAAGGATACAGAGAGATCTTGCATTTCTTTGATACTATAATCCTTCTTCCTGGATGGGAGAAATCTGAAGGTTCTAAGGATGAATTAAAAGAAGTTTTAGGACTTGAATTTGAAGTAATCACAGAAAAGGAGGAAGAATAAAATGGAAGATTTTGATTTTGACTCATATCAAAAAGCATCACACAGGTTCTCCACTTACCCTGTAATATCAAGTAAATTATCATATCCACTTCTTGGCCTTGCTGGTGAGACAGGAGAGCTTCTTGAGAAGATGAAAAAACTTTTCCGAGATCACAATGGAGAGATTACTCCAGAAATTAAAGATGGTATCAAGAGAGAGCTTGGAGACATTCTTTGGTACGTCTCTGAAATTGCAACTCTTATGGAGTTACGTCTCTCTGACATCGCAAGAACAAATTATCGAAAACTTTTAGGGAGAAAAAAATCTAGTCTTCTAAAAGGAAGTGGAGACTATAGAGGAGAAGAAAAAGAAGAAGAGAAAGTAATTCCTTCTGTTTCAATCAGTAATAAAAGTGAAGATGTTTTATCTATTCCAGTTAAAGGAATAGAAAAGAAAGAAGGTAAATGGTACTGGGAATGTACAGAACCTTATAAACCAGAACACTCTAAATCAAACCCTCTTGATACCCAAGTAGGAGGAGATCACTACAAGAAGTTTGCAATTCAGCCTGTAGAATTTGCAGAAAGAAATAATCTTTCCTTTCTTCAAAGCTGTATCATCAAAAGAGTTTGTAGATTAAAAGATCTCGACTATGACAAGATCAAACATGAAGTTGACCTTTTAAAGATGCTTAAAGGAGAAGAGAAATGAGAGAAGAAAACTTAACCCCAGGAAAAATATGGACAAGAAAGAGATTTATCTTGATGGGAAGTTTACGCAGAGTTATTAACATACTAGATAACATATCAGATCATGATGATATTATTGACAGTTCTGTAAGTAATTCTCATGATCTTGATATGACAAAGAGGTTACTCTTAAACATGTATGAAGGGATTGAAAAGAATAACAAATACAAAGAGAGATAACTTATGAAGGAAAGAAAGTTAGAGAATTGGATATCCTCTTACATGGAGTATATGGAAAACACAGAAAGTGCTTCAATACTTCATAAATGGACGTGTCTCTCTGTTCTTGCAGGTGCTCTCAGGAAAAAGGTAAACCTTTCTTTAGGAAGATTAAACATATATACTAACATGTATGTTATCTTAGTAGGTCCTCCTGGAGCACCTAGAAAATCTCAAGCAATTTCTTATGGTGTTAATTTTTTAAGGGAAATTCCTGATCTTGTAATCTCAGCTGATGCTATTACTCCTCAAGCTCTTATTCAAGATCTTGAAGCAAGTGCTGTAGATGAGCCTCTTCCTGAAGGAAAGAAACTTCAGCATGCTTCCTTGACTGTAATTTCTAAGGAGTTAGAAAGCTTCCTTGGACAAAAAGGAGAAAACACAAAGATGATAGTCACGCTTACTGATCTCTTTGATGCTCAGGAAATCCCCTGGAAGTATCGAACAAAGCACTACGGAACAAACACCATACCTTCAGTCTTTTTAAACATCCTCGCTGCAACAACACCTGAAAGTATAGTCTCCTCAATTCCACTTAACGCAGTAGGAGGAGGTCTTACCTCTCGGATTGTTTTTGTGTGGGCAGAGAGAAAGGAGAAGAAAATAACAAGACCTATAGAAACTTCTGAAGAATTAAAACTTAAAGATTTCCTCATGCAAGATCTATATGTTATAAGTAGACTCGCAGGTTCTTACAATTTTACAAAAGATTCATATGAGTTTTGGGACAACTGGTATCAGAATTATGATTCCCAAAGCAGAAAAAGAAAATGTGTAGACCCTCTTTTCAATGGCTGGTATGAAAGAAAACCTCTATATGTTCAGAAGCTAGCTATTATAATTGCTGCCTCTCAGGGTAATGAGCTTGTCTTAAAAACAAATCATTTCTTAGAGGCTCTTAAAATCTTAGAGGATACTGAAATCCCTATGATAAATGTTTTTAAGTCTATGGGAAGAAGTGTCATAGCAACAGATGTTGATCTTGTGAGCAAAATTATTCAGAGTAGAAAGTGGGTACTTGAAGAGCAACTAGTCGATCTTACATGGAGAGACATAGACTCTGCAAAACTAGACAATGTAATTGCTACAGTAATAAGAAGAGGTTTTGCAAAGAGAAGTTACCTAGGTCCAAAAGGAGAAAAAGGAAAACTTTGGTATAAATATACTGGACCTGATTACTAAAAGAAAGGAGAAAAGAAATGACTTTTGAAGAGATCTCAAAAATAACTCCCTCTCTTAAAACAAAGGTCAGATCTAGAGTTAGTGGGATAGTATTTCAGGTATATAAGATTTTCCCTGAGGCATATATCTCACTATCTCTTGATGAAGTAGGACATGTAAGAGGATATAAATTAGAAAACTTGGAGAGTTTTACAAGAGATTATGAAATAACTCAAGATTCTGTAAGAGATGAATTTATTTCTAGACTTTCTAAGCTTCCATCTGAAACAGTTGATACTTTTCTAGAGGCCTTAAACATTGATAAAGAGGAGAAGAAATCTCTCTCTTCTTCTGAATGTTTATGTCATCTTCAAGAATCTCAAAAAGGACCCTCTGCTTGGACATGTCCTAAACATGGTTTTGTTATTGCAGGGATGTAAATAAAAATAAAAGTCAATCTTTGACCTTTCTTAAAGGAGGAGAAAAATGGAGCATACCTGGCATGAATGTGAGGAAGAAAATTGTTTTGTTTGTGAAGGAGGTTTGGTTTTATGTACAGTATGTGGAGGAGCTGAAGGCTCTTTAACTACGCATTGTTGTGGATATGCCTTAGATGAATATGTTTTTTCTGACATCTTCAGAGGAATTCTAGACTTTAAAGATAACAAATGGATAATAAAAGCAGTACAAGAGAGAAAAAATGAATGAAAAAAGTGTTATCTTTGTAAAGAGATAAAAGAGATATCATTCTTTGAGTATGATTATATTTTTACTCTTAGTAATATATGCAAAGCCTGTCATGATAAATACATGAGAAGAGTAGATGCCTTAGTCAAGGCAGATAAAAATATCTGCTCTTCATTAAAACTAAACCACCATACTCTTCATGATTTACTAAAGAAGGAAAAGGAGAATAAAAATGATAACAACAATTGAAGCAAGAGACATACCAGACGCATGGTTCCAGTGTTTATCAAAAATTCAAGAAAGGGGTTTCAAATATATAATTCAACAAGGATCTTTTGTGGGAGAAACTCGTCTTGAATTTGACTGGATAACGGTTCAAATCAATCATCCTTATTCTGAACCTTATGATACCATGCTTCCAGAAATCCCTTCTCATCTTGGTATCCCAAACCCTGTTGCTCCAGGGTATGTTGAAGAGTATCTTCCCTATCTTATGAGTAATTGCAGAAAAGAAGGAGAAGTTTACACATATGGAAACAGGATATGGGATGTAATTCCTTATTATATTGAGCTACTAAGATGTACTCCAAATACTAATCAAGCAATTCTTCAGGTGGCTAAGCCTAAAGATGCCTGGCTTCTTGACTCTCCATGCCTCAGACACATTGATATGAGATTAAGGAATAAGAATCTCATTTTCTATCCTTATTTCAGATCTTGGGATCTCTGGGCAGGATTCCCCGCAAACCTAGCAGCAATTGCAGTGTTACAAAAGTACATGGCTGATGAAATAGGAGTATCATCTGGTCATATCATTGCAAGCAGCAAAGGCCTCCATATCTATGGATATGCTGAAGAGCTTGCAAGAATAAGATGTAATAAAGAAACAACTCCAGTAGCAAAACATTGCAAACAACCTGTCACAAAGAAAACATTTAATGATGATGTTTTAGGAGAGATAATCTATGTGTAAGAAGAAAAATATAACTTTACTTTGGACACAAGAAGGATGTATCAAATGTGAGGACTTTAGAAATGCTCACTTTTATGATGAAGCTGAAGATCTGATTGAATATTCTCTCAATGATGCAGAGGGATTGTCCTTAGCTTTTTTCTATGAGATGTCAAACCACAGTGGTGAGATAGAAACTCCCTGTTTGTATGTAGGACCTGAAGAATTTTATGGTCTTGAAGGTGAAAAATTCTTTGGTGATGATATTGTAGAATATCTGAAAGAAAAGGAGGTGAGTAAAAATGAGTAAAATAGATATAGTATTATCAACAGCACTTGTAGTATTGTGTGCTTTTGGTATATGGTTGGTAAAGATTGTTTGTAATTTACATTAACTATTAAGGAGAAAATAAAATGATGACTCATAAGAGTGAAGATCAAGCAGTTGAGATAGACAAGTGTGTCTATTGTCATAGGATTATATACAAGAACCCTGAAGTAGAACAAAGACCTTGGAGTTGTAATTGTAAGGTCATTAAGAAGGAGGAAAAAGATGATTAAGAAACTTGGTAAAGTAGTATTTGTGGTATTGTTATTTGGATTGGTTACTGCAATTCCAGCAAACGCACAAGATATAAATCTTCAGTGGGATCCTGTAACAGAGAACATTACAGGTTACAAGATCTACTATGACACTGAAAAATCTGGTCCTCCTTACAATGGAACAGGTGCAACAGAGGGTAGCTCTCCAGTAACAATGACATTATCACAAACAGGTGAAGATTCACCAGAGGCTACTCTGCATAATCTACCTGGCCAAAAAACTTGGTTTGTAGTCACTTCCTATAATGCAACTGAAGAATCAGGATACAGTAACGAAGTATCCACGTCTCTATGTGCACCTGGTGGTTTAACAATTACAGCGAGTAGTGTCAATATCACAATAAATGTAGAAAACTAGTATAATCTTTTATGCTTGACCCACAGCAGGTGCAGTGGTCAGGAACACGGCAGACTCCGACTGTTCAATTCAGTCATTCAGTGGTCTGTGAAGGTCTGCCGGTCTTGGTTCGATTCCAAGCAGCAAAAAAAAAAAAAAAAAAAAAAAAAGGAGTAATTAAAATGAACTTAATATCATGTCAAAATTGTGGTTGTGTTTTGGATAAGGACAGAATTATTATGCCTGATACTCATAACCATGATACACAAGAAACTATTGAAGGAAATGTAAGATGGTCCTCTGATGCGCAAGACTATCGGCCTATTATAGATTGTCCAACATGTAACAGTATTATTTTTTATCAAACAGGTAATATAGCTTATTAGAAAGGAGGCTTAAAATGTCAGTAAAAGAAATGGAATATAAAGAAGCAAGAAAGTATATGAAACTTGGAGATGTAATTGCATTTGGGGGGAGAGGAGGCTTTTCATCGCTGGTCAAATTCGCAACACGCTCCAGCGTATCTCACGTTGGAGTAGTCCTTCAAACCAAGATACCTGAGGATAAATCAGGAAGGTTCTTTAACCAAATAATCGAGTCCACGTCATTGAATGGATTTAACGGAGTAGTCACGTCACGCCTTAGCGACCGGATTGGACTCTACGATGGAGATATCTGGTGGTTGCCAATGGATACATCAATTAGACATAACTATTTCAACCAGAAAAAATTCTTTAACTTTTTGTTCAATCAAGCCAAAGCAAAAAAACACTATGACATATCCCAGGCAGTAAGGTCAGCCATAGACTTTTTGCCTTTTAGTGAGAGTGCGGAAGATTTCAGCAAGTTCTTTTGTTCTGAACTTGTCGTTGCTGGCCTAGAAATCGCAGGGGCAATAGGCAGTGTAAATGCTTCTGAGGTAACACCGATCGAACTGTGTAGGTGGAGAATCTATGGGGATAATTATTTTCAGTTGAAAGGCGAACCAAAAGAGATATCTCAATTCAATTCAGTTGCTCCTCCTGAGTTTGACTTGAGATCGAAAATAAATCACTCAATAAAACAGTGTGAAGAGGACGAAAACTATAATAGAGAAACCATCAGGAATGTTGATATAGAAAAAGTAGAGCATGCAAATAAAGATTCTGACGTCATACATGGTAGAACCTGCTATAAGGTTAAACACGTTGGAGATGGGTATTTACATTGTATTGAAGATGATACCCCCTATCAAGTTGATGAGGACATGTATTGCGGAAGATGTCATGTGGTATTATCGATGGAAGACCAGGAAAGAAAAACAAACCACATGGATACTATAGTAAAAAATGGTGAAGAAGCCAAGATAAAACTTGATGACTTTGCCTCTGAGGTGAATTCACAAGCAGAAGATTTTTATAAAATCTTAAATGAAGTAGAAATGGAAGATTGGGATAGAAAAAATGACTAAAGACAGAGTCGAGTTTAATTTGAAAAGAGCTGGTGAATTTGCTGATGCTTTTTTCGATCAAATTGGAATTAATGATTAAATAAGAAAGAAGGAGAATAAGCACATGCACGAAGCTATGGAATACGCAGAATTATTTAAGACTGGACAAGTAGAAAAGTTATACTTTGTTTCCGGTAGGACTAAGGGATGCGCACCCTTTAGGATTTTCATTTTACCAAAAAACGAGAAAGGAATATATAATGGCCCAGTTAAGCCGCCAAAAAACAAAAACGCTATTGAAGTATATGGAGCTTTAGGTCTCAATAAGCCCTGTGGCTGGTTATATCATGGCCCTTGGATAGAGGACTTTTTAAGGTTAGTAAGAACAAGAAGAGAAGAAGAGGAAAATGCTTTAATAGAAAAACAAAACCAGATCAAAAGGAAGGAGAAAGAAGAAGAAGAAAGGATTATGAAGTTACTAGAGGACTACTAGAAAAGGAGGGAAAATAATGGCTGACAACACATGGAACGTAGCACAATTGGCAGAAATAGCAGCGATTAACGCAGAAATACAGGGGATGATAGCAGAGAATCTAAAGTGTGTACAGAACAATATACCTATTGTATATGATGAAACATCGTTTGCTGGAAAAGTGCATACTTTGCATTGGATATCTGAGAATTGCATGAGGGAAAGATAAAGGAAAAAGGAGTAGCAAAATGAAAACAGACATACAACTAAAAGTCAATTTTGAAGTTTATTGCTCTTGTGGTTCTGAATTACAATTCAGTTTTATAAAGAATGAGAATGAGGTTTCTGTGTGTGCTGCAGTTGCAGTATCACCTTGTTTGATATGCCAGGCTGAGGCATGGGACATGGGTTATGAGATGGGTATATCGCTTATGAAAGAGAAGCAGAATGGCTAACCTACTCAGAAAGATACTGTTCTGGCTTTACTTTGCTGCTTTCAGAAAGTTTGGAAAGTCCAAAACCAGGAAAGGAGTATGGATAAACATCTGTGGAATGATTGCTTTCTCTCTCACAATCTTAAAACAACTGGAGAGAGGAAGTCCACTGTTTATGATGAGATCTTCTCTTTGTGGTATCAAGATGTGTGCAAGACAAGCGATTGTTAACTACTTTAAATAAAGGAGGTATATCATGAATAAAGGTATAAAATGTATTCCGTTTCCAGACATTGAAAATGCTTACGTAATAATCTCTGCCTATAAAACAGATGGCGGAAATGGAGTGAAAAAATGTATGACATTCTTTTATGATAGTGGAAGGGTTGGAGTAGAATGGGAACCAGACCATGGCCCAATTACTACAATTTATAAGTGTACAAAAGAACATAAGGACGCAAGACCTCATTATTTTTATGATTTCTGCACAGGCAATGGAAACTGGTCGCAACTTGGGGTTGAAGAGGGAGGTTTACCAGAGGCTTTTTTGAATGGTGATTATGTGAAAATATTTGCAGTTCTAAAGAGATGGACAGACGTATAGTAAAAAAGAAAAGGGAGGCAAAGCCTCCCTCTCTTTCCTTAATCATGTAAGGATGGAATACCAAAGATATATTGAAACTCACTTCCTTTATATATATCTGGTATATCATCTGTACTAAGTCTATAAACCTTTCTAAAATTAGCAGGCACCGGATAACCTTTCGTACTCCTTCCAAACCACTCCTTGAAAAAAGTACTTAAAACAAACTCATCATCATCTTCTTCCTTATCCATCCAAGTCTCATATGCAGCATTAAAGATAGGACTTGTCCCCACAGCAATCTCTTTTGTTTTTAACTTTATAAAAGGAGGGTGAAAGAAATGATGAAACAAGTCCATATCAAACATAGCTCTCCCACCTCCAACAGCACCTCCAACAAGAAGAAGCTCTCTCATTATTTGCTGAGTAATAGGAGTCCCAAAAAGATCTTTCTGATTTGTAAGAGCTCCTTTTATAAGACCCCATTTGAAGGCTTGCTCTCCTTCTTTAACCCCTTTTCTTAAATTATTTAATTGTTCTAGGGTTACTTTCCCTGCCTCCTTTACACTCTTTGCTCCTCTCTGATAAAGACGAGCTCTTTGTTCTAAGAGTTTAAAAGGAGTACCTTGAAATATCATCATCATTCTTATCTTTGGATTCCTAAGCCAAGAAGGATTTAAATTTCCACTGAGAAAATTAGCTTTAATTATGGTATCATAAACTGCATAAGTTGCTTGTGCTGGAGTCATTCCTTTCTTAGCTGCCATCTTAAGAGAAACCATTGTAGAAAATCCTCTGTCATATCTCTCTATTGCTGCAACAGGATAACCTCCAAACTCATTAAACTTTCCTATCATCTTATCCCATTGACTCTCAGTTCCTTTAAAAGGAGCAATGTCTGAAATTGTTCTCCATAAATCTCCTTGTTCTGTAAAAGCTTTCACTGCATCATCCATAGTATTAAGAGAAATTCCTGTTTTCTTAAGAGCTTCCTTTCCTCCTACCCTCTCTAGTTCTAATCTTGAAAAAGTCCCTATAGCTTCAGGAATACTCTTTGCTCCTTCTACTCCAAAGATCCTAAGATCAGTAGCCATCTTTAACCCATGCTTGAAAGTAACTGAAGGAGAGAATGCAAGAAGTCTTGCTACCTCAAGTGCATATACTTTCTCTGCCCAGGCATCAATCCCCTCTCTTTGAGAAGGTGTAAATCCTTCTTTAAAAGACTGGAAAAACTTACTTAATCCTGGAATCTTTTGTACAATTTGACTTTCAGAAAAAGCATGCCAGCCGTCTTTTTGTTTCTTTCTCCAAAAATCCATCCCTTCTATTCTTAAATTCACATCAGGTAAATACCTCAGCATAGAGTGTTCTATATCTGGAACCATAGGTTTAAATCCTGCAGCTCTACTATGTAACTTTGCCATAGGAGGAGTATAATCCATATAAGGATTTATCTCACTAATCCTTTTTTGAAGACTATTAAAGTTTGCATCTGGATGAGATGAGTGATGGATAAAAGGTTTCTTTGTAAAGACTTTTCCTCCTGCCTCTACTATTCTCTCTGCATATGTTCCCATCATCTCTTGAATTCTTGCAACAGCAACTTTCTCTTCATGTGAAAGCATACCCTCCAGAAAAGGATATGCCTCATAACCAGCAGTATCTTCTGCAGCTAAGAACATCCTTACCCCACTATGCTTTGGAGCAAGCTCTTGCATCTTTTCTAACCAGGCTTTATTATACTCTTCAAAGAGAGTTACTGTTTTATCAAGATGTTCTTTATGAAACTTATATCTCCCTACAAAATCTTCTGCAGCAGTAAATGCTCCTTCATCTAGCTTCTTTCCATATTTCTCTGCCTTAAGAACCTTATTCATTTCTGCATCTGCAATCTTCTTAAAATATTTTGCACTCTTGTCATGGAAAGCTCTCTCTTGCATAGGCATATAAAACTTTTCCATAAGAGGTTTCATCTCAGTAATTACATCATCAGTAGTAGAAGTAAAGTTTTTAACATCTTTCATAATTCTTCCAAAGACTTCAACACCTTCTTTAGCATTATATTTTGCTGCTGTTTGACCACTAGCCCACTGTACCATAGGATTAGTGAAGGTTTCCATTCCACTTTTATTAACACTAAAGTAATGATGAGCAGTCATATACGGAGTTGCCATAGCTTGCAGAGCTGGATTCATATCATTTCTCCCCATCACAACAGAAAGATCAGGTAAAACTTTCACCTGCTTCATTGCCTCCCCTACTGCAAAAGGATTCTCACTTGCTTTAGGAAGTAACCCTGCTTTTTCTATACTCTTCAAAAGATTTGGAACTGTTTTTTTCTCAGCACCTTGTACCAACTTTGCTGTGAGTTTTGTAAGAATTCTATCTGCCATTCCTGCTTCAGCCTCATCAGGTTCCAAGATAGCTCCTAGAGTAGTAAGTCCCGAAGCCATAACAAGACCTTCTATGAGTTTCTTAACTGCATTAGTATCCTCTCTCATAGAAGCTTCAACAATTTTCTCCTGCTCTGTACTTGCAGTTCCTTTCTTTGCTGCAATCTTTGCTGAAGAAACTTTCATAAGCTCCATTCTATTAAGTTTTACTGCAACCTTCATACCACCTTCAGAAGCTCCAACTTCCTTAGTAATATTATATTGCTCTTTACTTATTCCTTCTTCAAGAGTCTTTTCATACTCCTTATACTCCACCCCTTTTTCAACTTCTTTCCTAAGAGAATCATTCACCTTTTTTATTTCTCTTGCAGTTACCTTCCCTCCTTCTTTGAGATCAAATCTCTCTTGTGGAGACATCTCTCTAAGAGCTTTAAATCTTTCTTCCTCAGAAAGGTCAACAATTGACTTTTTTCCTTTAGGAACAATTACCTTAGGAGGAGCTGTAACTATCTTAGTGATCTCTTTCTCTGCAACTTTTGTCTTTATATTTTTCTCTCCTCCTTTTATAATAGCTCTAGCTGCTTGATAAGTCATATCTTTAAAGTCTTCTTCTTTATAACCAAGACCTTCCAAACCCTCTTTAGTCTTCTTCCCTATTGTCTGGGGCTTCTTTATCTTACTTGCTTCTTGAAGAAGTATCTCTTCCTTCCCTACTTTATCTATAGCCTCTTGAGCACTCTTTCCTGCTCTTATCTCTTCAAAAACTCTTTCAGTATTTTCTATATCTGAAAACTTCTTTTCCTTCTTTCCTTTAGGAGAAACTTTATCAAGTTCTTTAGTTGTTTTATCTGCAAGTTCCTTAGTAACATCATCTATATTCTTCTCTGCAGTCTTTACTTCCTTTCCTACTTTTTGAAGAGAAGTAAGATTCTCTGCTGTAGGAGCAGTTGCAACTTCTGCCTCAAGAGTATCCTTAAGAGTATTCTTTGCAAGTACATTCTTTATTGTTCTCTTACCTAGTCTACTCAATGTTCCTCCCACAACAGCAGCAGAAAAACCACCAAGAGCCAACTCAGCAAGAAAAGCTTTCTTCGGATTCTCTTGTGCAAACTCAGTCTTCTCTATAACATTCCCCACCTTCTCAAAAGCCATGAACTCTGGAACAGCAAGAAGACCAAAGCCTACCATCTTAGCATAAGGATGAGGACTTACTGCAAGTCTCTTCCCCATCCAACTTGCCATTCCCTTCCCTCCTGCTTTCTTCAGGAGTTCTTTCCCCATAGTTGTCTTTCCAATTCCTCTCTTTCCTAGTTCTCCTAATCCTGTAAGAGCTGCGCCTGCTGCAAAGGAAGCTGCCATAGGAGTATAATGTCCTCTTGGTTCCTCTGCTTCCCAAGCCCCTTGAGTAGCAAGCTCCTTTACTTTTGGAGCAAGAGCAGGAAACATTCTAAAAGCTCCTGCTTTAAGTCCATGAGTATATTCATGTATATCTTCTCTTTTATTCTCCAAGTTCCTTCTATAGGAAGCAAGAACAATTTCCTCAGTCTTATATTTTCCTAACCTTGGGTCATTAATCATCTTGTTATAATCTGCAAGAACATCTGCTCCCATTTTTCTTCTTGGATCTTTTCCAGGAATAGCTGCACTGACAGCTTCAAGAGTAGTAGCATGTCTCCTTGTCCTGATTTTCTCTCCTTCAGGAACATGTTGCTTCATAAGATTTGCAATCATCTTCTGAGGTTTATCAGGGTCAGTAGAGAATTTTTCCCTTGCCTTAGCAATACCTTCTTCTCTCTTAGCAGTTGCTTTCTCAAGAGCTTTGTCTTCTCTCATAAGTAAATTAAAAGCTTCTTTATATCCCATATTATATTCTCCCTTTCTTTTTAGCTCTCTTAGTCAACTCTCTAACATAAGGAGGAAAAACCTTTTCTTTACTCTTGAGTCCTACACTCTTAAGATTCTGCTGCGCTGAGGATTCTGCAAATCTTTCTTGAGGAGACCTCATTCCTTTTACTCCACTCTTCTTTTCGAGAGATTTTACAGCTCGCTTAGAAAGTCCTTTTGTCTCTCTTGCAAGACCTTTAATACTTTCTTTACTTAAATCCCAATAAGAAGCATGTGCTGTTTCATGGGAGAGTGTTCCTGGAATTTTTCTTATTCTCTTCTTAGAAGAAACAGTCAAGTCTTTTGCAAGATGCCCTGCTGGAGACATCTTTGCCTGTACACCAGGAGCAAGCTTTTCCGTCTTAATAGACTTAATCCTATCAAGTTCTTTTTGAGGAATTCCTCTTAACTCTTTTGCAAGGTTAAGTTTTTGTTTCCTCTTAAGACCTCTAGCAACTGTCTTATAAAGAACATTTCTAGCTAGACCTGCAAACCTTAGAGGCCCCGTCATCCCTCCTACATCCTCAGATCCTAGATACTTATTAGCTTCCGGAGGAACTCTCCCTCCTACTCTTTTTATAAGATCATCTATAGATTTTCCCATCTTACTTTCCTCTCTTAAAAACCACCATAAATACTCATAATCTCCTCTATTCTTTCCTCAGCTTGGGGGGTATATCCTCCTACTCCTGGAGTTGCAACATTTCCTTTTTTCTTCTTACCTATATAATCTGCCATCATATTCTTAAACCAATCAGCTTCTTCTTGTTTCATCTGAAATTCTTTTTCTCTTATTCCTACCTCTCTTTCTCCTACTCCAACTTCTGAGGTAAGTTTTGCTGCTTGAGCTCTTCTTAAAGATGGACCTCCAGAAGGTTCTCCATACTGCATTTTTGCAATTCCTTGTCTTGTTCCTATCTCCATTCCTGCAAGACTTCTTCTACCTTCTATCTCTTCTCTCCCAAGTCTAGAAGAAATCTCTCCTCCTATTTTTTGTCTTTTTCCTGCTCCTTCTTCTCTCATAGAAGCAATCCTTTCAGAAGACTTAAGCTCTGCTACTTGCATCCTTTCCTTAAAAGCTCTAGACTTCCTTAAAGCTCCTTCAGAATGTCTTCTCATTGCTTTTCTTATCTCTTCTAAGTTCATATAAACCTCTCCTTTCTTTACCCACTTATATGAGTAACAGTGCTCTCACTGGAAGAATGACTATCAGACTCACTTTCATTATAAGCATACCCATGTCTATAAGACATATTAGCTCCTGCTGATACAGAAGCAAGAGAGGAAGCAGCCATCTGGGCAGTAATATTTGCTCCTGCCTTAGTAGTTTCCACTTGCAAGTTATGTAATTGCGTTGCAGTAGAAAGATTTATCTCTGCCTCTTTAAGCATAACAGCAATCCTCTGAGTTTCATGCTGAGAAGCTGCTTCAAAAGATTTTATATCAGCTTCTATTCTCGTCCCTATATAATTTGCATCAGTATTATATATAGAAGTCCTATGCCCATAAACTGTAGCATCAGCATTAAGCCTTGAAACCTCAGCACCTATTTCAGAATTATATCTGAGAAGTCTCGTTTTATACTCCTCTATAAGCATCTTATTCTTTTCAAGTTGTATTCCAACATCAGCTGTTCTTATCTGAGCCTCAGTCTTTGCTCCTTCTACCTCAGAAGAATAAGCTCTCACCTGCTCAGAATAAATCTTTGCCTTTACTTCTTCACCAACAAGTCTAGCTTGATACACATTATACCTTGCAGTGATACCTCCAATTCTTGCAGTATACCCATCAACCTTACTCCTATAAGCATCTAGAACAGCCTTTTGAGTATCTACTTTTATCTTGGCTGAATCCATCTCAGTCCTATAGATTCCTCCTATAACTTGAACAGCATTAAGTCTTGCAACATAAATATCTATATAACTCTTTTGAATATCACTCTCAAGTCTAGCTCCCTCAAGAAGTCCTTTATATCTCTCAAGCTCAAGTAGAGATGCTTGAATAAGAGAAGTATAAACAGAAGCTTGAGTCTTATACTTATCCAGTTCCAAATTTGCCTTTGTTACCTCAGCATTAAACACTCCAATAGCAGCTTCTTGAAGATACTTTGCAGCATTAAAAGCTCTATCTGCAATTTGATTAACCAGATTTATCCTAGTCCTCTCTAATTCCAACCCTTGTGTAATAGCAAATTGAGTATTATTCTGTGCAAGTTTAGCTTGCTCAATCATGATCTCATAATTTATCTGAGTGTCTGCTCTCTCTTGTTCCTTCACTGCTTCTTGAAGTCTTCCTCCCAAAGCTCCTGGAGGAATCTCCCATCCTCTTGAGGCAAAGTAATCCTCAGCTTCAGTATATACTCTCTCTTTCTGGAGTTCCATTCTTGCTCTTGCTCTATTCCAGATAGCATCCTCTACATCTTCTCCAAGCCCACTCCCTCCATCTCTTACATCAGTAAGAAGTTTCTCTTTGATTGCATCTTCAAGATCTGATTGATAGGTTCCTTCTTGATAAGAGAACAAACTTCCAGGAGGAACAATGTCTATATCAGGAGAAACTCCATCAAAAGATGGAATTGTTATCTCTGGAGCGCTAGGAAGAAGTATATCTTGAAGAGTAGGAACATCAGGAAGAGTATAACTTGGGGAAGTAGGATACTCAACCTCTCCAAGAGAAGGAGCCTCTCCAGGCTCTGTAGGCCAAGCAATATCAGGTAGCTCCGGTAAAATTATATCTGGAGCAAGAACTCCAAATCTAGGAACTTCAATCTCCTCTATAGTGATCTCATCCAAGATAGGTTCCACTGGAGTCTCTGGAAGAGTCATAGTCATATCTGGGTCTTCAGGTCTTCCAGGAGAATAATTCCCAAGTATAATAGGATCTATCGTATAGTCTAGATTAATAAACTCTGGAGTATACATTGCAACAAGATCTTTAAGTCCATCTAAATATATTACTGCAGATGACCAAGAATTATCTGCATAGTCTTCTGCAAGCCCAAACTGAGTTTGAACTGTATCCATAATTTGTTGACTGTAAGATGCCATTTGTTATCTCCTTAAAATCCTGATGAACCACCATAACCAAGAACTTTAGTTATTATTCTATAATCCCCTGTCTCAATAGTATTAAGACCATTACCACTAACTGCATCTCCAATAACTCCTTCAATAATTTCTTGTATATTAGACTGATCAGTGTAACTTTGAAAAGGACTCTGTCCTTCTACATAAGGTTCAATCTTAGTCATAGCTGAAGTGTCTACAGGTAAAGACTTCCACTTAGGATACACACTAGTCCAGTAACATAAACTAGTATCTACTACCTCTCCACAAGTAATATCATGACTAACCTCTTCAAGTTCCCAATAAGGCATAAATAAAATACCTAAGTGAAATCTTTCTTGTACTGCCCAGTTATAACAATGCCCTGAATAAACAACCATACCAGCATACCTCTTTCCTAGATATTCTTCCTCCAAAGTAGCAAAGGCATATGCTGATCTGTAGTGTGAGAATTCAAGTGTATCTGGAGCAGGAAAAGTCCCAAAAGGAAGAACAATATCACTAAACTCTAAGGTCTCTTCTGTAAACTCCTCAAAAGCAAAAGACAAAGGGCCTTCATGAATTACCCAGTGATGCCAAGTATAATCTCTTTGATTCAAGAGATACCCTACAACACCTCCACCTATATCTCCATAGTAAAGTGATTCAGCTTTTATATAATCCCTGTAATAATGATCATCCTCTTCAGAAACATGAGGCTCCCACTTAGGTATAACAGCAACTCTGGTGGTTCCTCCCTCTTCAATGATAGGTTCAATAACAGTTTCTTCAAAGTATATTCTTCCTGGTTCATATGGATTAGTATGCCAGTTTTCTCTATTATCATAATATCTTGTTATAGTACTTTGACTACCATAATAATCTCTACCCAGAAGTCCTATCTGATTAATATACCCTTTGCTATTATTATCTAGATCTCTATAGTCAAAGACTCCTACACTTCTCACTGTAACAAAATCCCCCTCTTTTGTCTCTACCTCTTCCTCTAAGACTTCAACTATATCTGTACTCTGTCCATCTACATCAAAAGGAAAATAAACAATCTTATCATTTAAGATATCAAACACAGCATAAATACCACTACTTTGTTCCTTATAAGGATATGCTGTAATACTTGTATAAAATCCTACATTAATAATATCTTCAACAATTGTTCCTTCTGTTACAAGATCTTCTTCTATCCACTTATCTTCTTCTTCTGTTCTTGCAGGATACTGAGTAACAACAGCACAAGGCTCATAACCTATAGCATAAGATATCCAGTAAGCATTTCCACTCTGGTAATTATTTATAAACTCTGTTGGAATTATAAAACCATCTTCACCTTCAATAGGAAAAGCATTTTTCTCATCTCCCCAAAGTGTTCTATTCAAGAAACCTTCTTCATCTCTCCTATACATAGTATCTGGATCATATAAATAAGCTGGTTGATTCTTATCTATCTCTCCTATTTTATTATATCCTGTACTTGTAGAGGGATAAAAGGCAAGATACTTTAGCATCTGAAGTGTTACAGGAACATACTCTCCTGTCTCATCTATCACAGAAAGTTTTAATATAAACACTCCTGGATATTCCTCAATAATTTCTTCAACACTAGGAACAGGAGCAAAGATATTTATATCAACTTGTCCAAAGGTATTCCTAAGTGAAATCTCTGAACCATCAGAAAAACTTACAATTCTTGCTCCCTGCTGGAGGGATTGAAACTTCATAAGATCAGAAAGAACAGAACTCTCTTGATAAGCCTTTCCAACAAGACTCTTTGCAGAGTCTATATCACCTTCAAGTATAATTCTAGGAGGTCTAGATATTTTCATAGTTTAAGAAAGGTCAAACATTAACCTTTTTCCCTTATATTTTATTCTCATCAACTTTGTGATCTCCACACCAATCATTTTCAAAAACAGCAGGATAACCATTCATACTTGGAGCATGCCTCCTACATCTTCCAAGTTTTGATGATAATAAATCTTTCTCCTTTCTTGCTTTCTCCACAAACCATATACAAGTTCTACAAGACATATTACTACTTCTATGTATCCAAGGATCTTGCATAAAACCTCCTTTATTTTACCTAGACCTCACTAGGATTTTTCCCCTTAACAATAAGTATTCCATCTATAGAATCTAGACTAAAATCACACCCATAAAGATTAGAGACCTTTATAGTGTAGTACCTCCCAACCACAGATCGTTGACCATTAATAACTCCACTATGCTGCCTCTGACTTGAATGAATAACACTTAATGTATAAACAGTCTCTGTTCCATCATCAGGAGTAAGAGAATATTCTAACTCTCCACTTGTCTCATACCCAACATAAGTCTTTCTAAATCTCTTCTCATTAGAGACTCCAAAGTCAGTCTTACCAAAAGTAACATGACCTTCTATATGACCATTCTGATCAGAGTCTCCATCCTCAAGAGAAAAAATTCCATGTTCATTAGCACCAAGAAAACCATCTCCAAACTTACAAAGAGAATTAAAGTTAAATCCTTTATACTGACTAAGAGCAACTCTTTCCAAACCAAGACAAACTGCAAAGTAATATATCCCTGGAACAGATTGATTTAGTCTCAGACTTTCTGTTACATGCAAATGATAAGAGTTTTCAAAAGTAACCATTTTCTTTTTACCTTATATGTTGAAGAAGATAATCATCAAATCTATTTTTCACACTTCCAAAACCATAAGCCCATATAGGACAGAGTTCTATAGCAGAAACTTCTCCATCAGAAGTCATACCAGAAACATCTGCTTCAAGAGCCTCAAGACTTGCTGCTACACTTACATAACTTCCTACAAGACCAGAAGCACTTCCAACCAAAGCACAAAGAGAATCACTTACATATCCTCCCATCCCAGAAGCAAGAATCAAAGCCTCAAGAGCAGGAAGCTCTGTATCCACTGTTCCAAGAACTCCTTGCACTCCTTGAGAAGAACTCTCTAATGGAGCAAGCTCCAAATCACAAGAACCAAGAATTCCTAGAGTCCCTGTTATAACATCTTTCTCAATACCCTCAAGAACAGTAGCAACCCCATCTCCACCAAGACAAGAAACCTCAAGAGGAGCAAGTTCTGTTTCCACTGCTGAGATAGTCCCTAGTGTTCCTTCTATAATATCTTTCTCAAAAGCCTCAAGCTCTTCAAAAACATAGCTGTTTCCGAAAGTCTCAACTTCAAAGAATTCAAGCTCAGTCTCTACATCTCCTCTTGGAGCTTCAAAGGTAGTTGTTACGGTAAAAGAACTTGTACTATGAATATGATAAGTATTAAAGAAAGTAAGACTCTTATCTACTCCTACATACCATTCATCCCAGAAACCAAAAGCTTCATCAGAACTTGGAGAAAGAGAGAAGGCATCAAGAGTATCCTCAAATCCTATCTCTTCATCTTCTAAAACTGGAGAAAGAGAGTACCCTTCAAGAGTATCATCAAACCCTGCTTCCTCTTCAACAGGATCTCCTACAAGAGCTTCTGCAGAAAAATTCTCAGTAAATCCTATCTCTTCAGAAGTCTCTGTATAAGTAGGATTTAAAATAACAAAAGAATCTTCAAATCCTGTTATCTCTTCTTCCTTTCCTATAATATCTTTATCACCTTCAAGAACAGAGGAGAATCCTACTATCTCTTCCACTTCAACAATAGTAGAAGATGGATCTGGAACAGGAGGTTCTGCAGCTCCTATCCCTGAAAATCCTGTAGGAGGAGTATATACAAATGCTGTTGCTCCAAAGTTTGCAGTTACAGAGTCAGCATCAGATGTTTGACTAACAGCAGGAAAAAATTCCCCTGAAACACTACTCCAAGACTCATTAGTACCAGCTCCTGGATCTCCACTTAAAACCCAAGTACCATTTTTACCCCACCAGATTTTGCCTGCATCAAAATCAACTGCAATCATTATAACATCATTAATACCATAAGTTATACCAGAAGCTTTAACATCTGCTGCTCCATCAACAAGTTCTCTTACATTTCCTGAATTCCTATAACCATACGCATCTAATCTACCGCTTCCCCACTGAGCCAAATGTCTATCCAAGGGTTCAGTAGAACTTCCCATACCTGTCATAGTAAAACTTGGATTACTATGACAGGTAATTTCCCAGTACCACTTACCTGCATCCTTACTCACTGTTGCTCTTACAAGAGCACCATTACTAAAACTTGCACTTAATCCTGCTGTAAGATTACCATTAGAGAGTTCAACATTAGCATGTTTATCAAGAGGATTCCAAGTTACTGCAGGAGCAGTAGCCTCTCCAAAACCTGAAGGAGCAGCATATGTCCAGTCTGCTGAATCAAACTGACCAGTAACAACATCTTCATCATCATAACCACTCCAGGCAGGAAAGTAAGAAATACCAGAAACAGGAGTATTAAGATTACTAAATGCTGCTCCTGTTCCTGCAGCAGGATTACCTCCATTTCCCCAGACTCCATTAATAGAGAACCAAATCTTTCCAGCATCAAAATCTACAGCAACTCCTACAACATCTCCAACACCATAACTGTCAGAATATAATTCCTCTGTACCATCATTTACTTTTCTTCCTTTATAAGCAAAGATGGCAAAATCCTTATACCCAGTTCCAAGTCTAACATTAAGCTCAGAATTTACTGTAGCAACTCCAATATTCATCTGAGGAGTTGGACCACTAGCATCTACTCTTACTTCCCAGTAATACTTCCCAGTACTAAACCATACATCTGCTCTTACAGCATGATTTCCTGTGACAGTATTACTAGCAGTAAGATCACCATTAGAAAGACTTATATCACTATGTTTATCTGAGACATTCCACTTAGACATATTCTCTTCTCTTTCCTTACATATCGGTTGCAGATATTGTCAAAGACACCTTGAATGTATCAGTAGCCTCTACAGCTTTTGCTCCAAAATTACTTGCACAATACATAAAATTCCCTGCAGTCTGGTCATTTATTGTAACCAGACTCACCAAGGCTCCTCCATATATTGTCTTAGTAGCATTGATGGTAAAGACTGCTTTATTGGAAGTATTATTTATACTCTTTCCAGACGCAACAGTCTCTACAAAGATTTGCCTTGCAGCTTCAGTATAAGCAATACTCTCTGTAAATCCTGGAACCTGATAAGTATCTGCTGCAAGAGGAGTATAATCATCCTCAAAGATAAGTATATACCAAGGATCTATCTGAGCAGCCCCTCCAAAATGAACATCAAGGATATGATTCAATCCTTGATCTACTACTCTATTCCTTGTGATAGAATGATCTTTTAAGTTTCCTCTGCCATCAAAAACCTCAACCTCCCAAATAGTAGAGATAAGAGCACGGTTTCTTAAACTCTTTCTTCTCTCTATACCACAAGTAAAAACTCCACCCATTCCAGACCTATTCATATTTTTTCTCCTATGTAGGATCTCTTGTTTCTATATCCCAAGCATTTGTACTAACCAAATTTCCTGCTGTAACTGCCTCAGAAGCACAGGTATCCACATAAACAAGAACCTCTCCTCCTTCATCACAGAGAGCTCCGTGGGTTACTGTTCCATCAAAGAGAACAGTAATATCTGTTTTTGCTCCTACTGTAATCTTTCTTCCACTAACATCTCCAAAAGCAGGACCAGTAAAATCTCCTCCTGCTATAGAAATAGAAGCAAGCATATAAGTACTACTTGCTTCTAAGAATGTTGCTGGTTCTGCTGAACAAAGGTAAAGAATATTACTATTATTCTTTACCCAATTCAGCATAGCATCTAAAGCATCTGTATTACAGAACTTTGCCATTTATTTTTCCTCCTCTTTCTCTCTTACTTATAAAGAGGATGTCTTATACTAAAAGAGTTAAGTACAAAAGGAGCACCACTTACAAAATTCGTAGAACCAAGAATCATAGTGGTTCCACTAGTCCCACAACTTCCATCAAATCTCACTGCACTCTTGTCTACTCCAGTATCAACATTATTATCATAGAACCTGAACCATCCTGCAATACCATCAGCAAGAACAGTTCCTTGCCAGGTCTCATCTTCATTCTTATACAAATACCCATCAAGAATCTTCTTAAACTCCAAACCGTTCCCTGCAGCACCTGGAGTAAAGGTGAGCCCACTTTCAGTAATAAGAAGCAAAAGACTTCCTGTCTCTGCAGCATCTGCATCAGCTGGTTGAGCACCAGAATATATCCTTATTACTCCATTTTGCATAAGTTCCTTAAACTCTGCTCCATTGTTACAGGTGATAGTAGTAGCTGCTACAAAAGCCTCAGCAGTATTTACTGTTCCTGTTACGAAATTAAGAGCTCCTGCAGTTACTCCAGTAAGAACAATAGGGCCTACATCATTTCCTCCTGTAGTAGAACCTGCAGTGGTAAAAGAATCCCCAACTCTAAATCCTGCATTGAGGAATCTATTCTCTGAATCAGTTATCTGATCTTCCCCTGCTCCTCCATCTACATAGGCAAGACTTGTTCCCTGAAGAAAAGCATCTCCCATGAGAGAGTTTGCAAGTCCTGTACTTATCTTTAATGCCATTTCACTACCTCCAGATTAAGGTGCTATAGTGCAAATATATTTCTTATTCATAACAATACCTGCACCAGTAAATCCTTTAGGAAGATTAACCTTTCTCTGAGTAAGATTTAAAAGCCTACCCCCAGAAAACCCGGCACAGATTCCCTTATCAGTTATAAAGATTATAAACTCTTCTCCTTGAATATCATTCTCTCCAAGAATCTCTCCTTCTACTTTCACATCACTTTTCTCAATTACTCCAGAATCTAAAACCCTTCTAAAGGAAAACTCATCAGGAGTATTTCCTTCAAGAAAAATAACCTCTTTATCTGTCCCAAGAAAAATCCCATCTTTTACACCTCTTATCATTCTCACCTTATAAGAAGGAAGTTGAATATAACTCCTAGAAAGATCAAAGGCTCCATAAGAAAATCTCTCTGAATACCACACAACTGAGTCCTTTACAACATAAATCCTTCCATTAAAAATTTCTATAAGAGTTCCTATAGGAGGATCTGAGAGAGTCTTATTTGTAATAGGGCCTATATATCTTAGGAATTCCCAAGGATAATAACTTCTCCCCAGGACATAACCCTTATCAACTCCATTCATAAAATAAGTCTTGTCATTTACAGTAACATAACTCATAGGATTATCAGAATTTACCTCCACAATATTAGTCTCTGTATAATCCTTATCAATAAGAACAAGAGTAGAATTCTTCACTGCAAGACAAGAATCTCCAATCCCAAAAAGACTATGGTAATTTCCCTCAAGTCTTCTTGTATATCCTTTCCTTCTTGAGATTCTTCCTGACCCATCAATGTTTATATTAACTGCTTGAGCTAAGTCAAGGTTTCCTTTTTCTCTCTGCTGAGTAAGTCTTACAGGATCAAGAACAGTATTTAATCCATAAGTCTCTTTAAAAATAGGAAAAGTGTTCTTCACTATTTTATCTCCTCAAGTCTTTTTCTTCTCTTCTCCATACCTGTAACAGCTCCACCAAGTAAAGACTTATTTCCTTTACCAAACTTCTTCCTAGTCCACTCCAGAAGTTTATTACTATATCCCTTCTTTACTCCACTAGGATAAGGTTTTGCAAGAGTACTCTTCTTTTTTGCTGGCATCTCTTAATACCTCCACACACTTCTTGACATATGTTTTCTTCTCCTAGCACCAAATTCACTAAGTTTTATTATTCCCTTCCTATACTGCATAGATTGTGCTCTGGTGTTTACTTTCTCTTCTTCAACTCCATCTTCAATAAGATCAAATCCAAGCATGGCAGCCCCACAGACAATAACATCTCTGTGGAGAAAAGCTGGTATAGTATCAGGAACATCAGTACTATCCACCATATCTACAGCATTCCTCTTGAAAAGCAGGACTAAAGTTTCTACAGGAGAAGGAATTTTTTGATAATACAATAGATTACCTTCCACAGCAACAGCTTCCACATCTCCAACTTCAGCCATATCAGGATAGTCTTCAAGGAGTTCTTCTAGGGTGATCACATTAAACTTCTCATCACCATTTCCTACATAAAGAACCTTTCCAGAACAGGTAGAAGGAAGATTAGCATAAGCTTGCGAAAGTACTGTATCAACTGTTGTGAAGGATTTAAGACCTGGAATATCTGCTTCTTCAAGAGCGATATCCACTATCTCATTTATCCAATCCCCTATCCTATCAGTAATATCAGTACTATTATCTTGTAACTTTATAGAAACCTCATCCTGCAATTCAGAGAAATTCATTCTATCTTTCCTCCTAAGGTAATTTGCTAACAAGAACATGAAGTCTTGCTACACCGGTTGTTATGGTTCCCCCTGTAAGGGTTGCATATATACAAGGAGTATCAGCATCTGCTCCATTGATCAAGAGATTCTGAACATCCCCATCACCAGTACCACTGAAGTCCGTAGCACCAAGGATCTTTGCCATTGCCCAGACAGTACCAGAAAGAACACCTCCAGTACCTTCAGTATAGGTAACAGTCACCAGACCACCAGGATACAGCCCTATAGTACCTTCAGTGATCTCAGCCGTAGCCATATAGGCATCATCATCTTGGTTATCAACAGTTCCTGCAGTGGTCACTGCATCTGTAGCAAGAGTTCCATACCCTACATCAATCACACCACTTCCATCAAACGCAGTCTTTATATCCATCACAAACTCATGAAGGAAAAAATTACCCAAATGAGCAGGAAAGGAGAAAAGCACTGCCTCTGCATCATCAGCAGCAGGGAGAATCTCTCCAGAAGTAATCCAAAAAGGATTCTCTCTTATATTACTTCTTTGATCTCTTCTTCTTAAATCCAAAATAGCCATAGTTTTCTACCTCCTAATGTATAACTGAATAGTCAACAAATATCTGAAAGGCAAGTAAATCTGCATCTACCACAGTTACTGTGATTGCACCAGAACCATCTCTGAAATACTTTCCACTAGCTTCTGCCGCAGAACCTCCCTTACAAGACTTCATTCCAAGTGTTCCAGGAGCACAGGCAGCATCATACATAAAAGCATCTGCTGCTGCAGTCTCCTTATTCCCTATAAATCCTACTGTCATAGTAGCATCTGCATCAAGGACTAATACCTCTACCCAGATCTCTTTTATAAAAGCAAATCTAGGAATTCTTATGATGCTATATGTATCATCATCAAGGGCCAGCATCCTTTTACTGCTGGCCAATCTATAGTTATCTGAAAAGGCATGTCCATACAAATCAGCCATAGTTTCTTCCTCCTTAGTCTAACTTTTCACCCCAGGAAGATCCTACTATAATCCCAAAGTCTTCCGAGTTGAATCTTGTTTTCTTTATACCAAAGATTCCTCCGCCTCTGACATTGATGAATCTCTTTGCATCAGTGGTATAAGGAACAAAGGCCATAGTGGTACTCCTGCTTTCTCCAGCTCCACCCCATGCCATCACAGCACTCTGAGCACCAAGAAGAACACTCCTGTAAACACCTGCTCTAGAATCAGTAGCATCAACTACAGTATGTCTGATTCTCTCTGACTTAGAGATCAACATACCATTATACTCTATCTCTACCTGAGGCATTGCAAGCTTGTTAGCAGATCTCAAGAGATCACCCCACTGGCCTATATTGGTATTTCTTTGAAGTCTATCAAAGACATAGTTATGAAGAATCACTCTGTAGTAATTCTTTCCTTTGAGATTCAGAGGTCTGATCTTATACTCATTAAGCCCAACAGGAATCTCTGCCTGTTGCTTCATTCTATCAAGAAAAGTAAGATCAAGAACATCAGCGCTAGTCATCGTAGCCTCTGTCGCAATATCATTTACCCTAAGCCAGTGATAAGTATCAGGGTCAACAGGATCTTGGGCAAAGGTCTGTCCTGCAACCTTATAAGTAGTATCCCCACACAGATGAGCAAAAGCCATATCAGAAAGCTTTTCTCCCCACCAGTACTGAAGACCATCTTTTGCTTCTTGCATAAGATTATAAGGAATCCTCTGCTCTTCCATTCTACCACCGGTATTTACTGCATGATTGAGTTCTTCAATGGTGGAGTCAAAATCCCTGAAGATCAAATCTTCCTCGTTACCTTCTACCTTCTCCCTTCCAACCCTACCTTCTCCTGAAAGAGGAAGCCTTATACCAAAGGTAATCTTATCACCCTCTCCCTTACCCAGTTCCTTCCTCATCTGGATAATAGAATCTGGTCCACTTCCTACCAGATAATTAATCTCAGTAGAAGGAAGAAGAAGCTGGAAAAGTTCCCTGGCCCATTTCTTCCTAGTCAAAGCATTATTCGTTAAAAAAATTGTCTCAGCCATTTTCTAAACCCTCCAATTTTATTTAAGTTTTCCTTGCAGATACTTCTCATAAACATCCGCAGGAACCTTTACAAGATCATCTTCATCCATAGCATCTATCCTGGAGGCTGACCACCCAACATCATCTGAAGATTTACCACCTGAAGTATCAGACAAAGAATTAGGTCCCTCAGTGAGAGATTTTTCTTTCTCTTTTTTCTCCCCCTTTATAAAACTAGGATGAGAAGTTTTAATAAGGTCATACATGTATTTGTAAGGATTTTTCATCCCCCAAACTTCTGCTTCAATACCACTTTGAACCTCATTAAAACTTTCTTCAGGGTTGTCTTCTACATAAGCTTCAGCCATTAATTGAATCATGTCATCAAAATTTGATTGTGATACTACAGTGTCAATATCCTCATACTTGGGATTTACCCTCATAACTTCTATGATATTACTAAGATAATCATTCCTAGCATCATGAGAGGCTTTCGCATCCGAAACTTCTTTCTCACTCTCCTCAGAAATAAGATTAGCATCCTTAAGAATCTTATTAACATCTTCAAGCTTTTTGGTAAGGGTACTTATATCTCTCTTACCTTCCCTCGTAAGTTGTCGTAGACTAGAAATCTCTTGATCTTTTTCAAGAGAAAGAGCTTCATAGTCTATATCTTTAGTATCACTATCCTTTTGTTTTTCTTCTCCTTCTTCTATTCCTTCTTCTCCTTCTTTTCCTTCTCCAGTCTCAGACGACTCAAGGTCTCCTTGTCCTTCTTCTATAGGATTTCCGTCTTCATCTATCTGCACTGCATCTTGATCAATCTCTTCTGGCATAAAATGTTTCCTCCTCTTTTAAGTTTAAAATGTCAATTATTGACTTTTCTCCTTCCCTTTAATCTTAGCCAATTCTAATTCATATTCCCTCTCCATCCTTTCCTCGTTATACCTTTGAACCTTCATCTTTACAGTTAATGGAAGTTCTAAGTATTCCATAATAATCTCTGGAGGAATACTCCCAGGATTATTTTGTGAAAGCTCTGTAAGTGCCATAGCAACAGATCTCCTTACAGTAAGGTTCTCTGCTTGTTCATCAATAGCAAGGTCAAACTTCCCTGCTGAAATATCATTAAAACCCTCAAGCTGAGGATTCATCTGACTATTAATTTCCATGAGCTGCATACCTTCTTGGCCCTCAATCCTTATTACAGTATTAGGAGGAATAAACTGCTGAATCAAAGAAAGCAATTGCTTTCCTCCCTGAATTCTAGACTCTCTAAAATTATTAAAGAGAAGATAAAGCACTGCAATACTACTTTCAAGTCTTGTTCTTGCTGTAATCCCAGGCTCCCTAGAAGAAGTCTGTATACCCATAAGAGGATCTTGGGCTCCTGAAATATTCTTCATAGACTCTAGATAAGTAGTATCAAGTTGAGAATACACAGTACTGATTTGAGGCTGCTGAGAGAATTTAACCTTTTCTATCTTTCCATCTGCAATCTCCATTCTGTAATTAGGTTCTGCAGATCTCTCATCATATTCATCAATATTCAGAACAGCATTTATCTCATGCATCAAGATTCCTTTAGGAGATGTTTGAAGAAGATGTTGAAGCTGCCTTCTCATAGTATTCAATGCAAACTGAGGATCTTTAAGCTCCGTAACAGCACCAAACCACCTGTTTTCATCTTCGTGTCTGTAAGCTCCATATTGGATAAAAGGAAACTCTTTATGAAAATAAGGAGACTTCCCTTTCTCTAGAATAACTCCTCCAGAGAAAATTGTATAATATACATTATCCATTCTGGTTTCTACATAAGGAAGAGAATCTACTTGCAAGACTTCTCCATTAGGAAGAGTGATACCTTCTCTTAAGGCCTTTGTAAAATCCTTCATCTCTTTTCTACTTAAAGATTCAGGCTCCCCAGTGATAGGATTCTGAAACCATAAAGCAGGTTCTTTCTTTTTATACCAACACTCTATGATTCTATAAAGATCACTTGCCTCATCAAAATACGTAGGCATATCAGAAGTAGAACTTCCTTTATACATCCTTACTATATCAGAAGAAAACTCTGGCCATATAGATTTGATATCATCTTCTGTAAACCACTTATTCACAAAGAAGAATCTTGCATCACTCATATCAAGTTCAACGGAATTAGGGTCTACATAGCAATCTCTTCCAGCAATCCTCTTACATCTTATATCAGGTTCAAAAGGATTAGAAAAGTTAACATAAAGATTAAGAAAAGATCTTCCACTCTTCACTGTATGCTCAAAGCATTGCATCTCTCTTTCAGAAATCTTCTGCTTTCTTCTATAATGCTTAAAAGCTCCATTCATAAGTTCAGCCAAAGCTTCATCTTCAAAAGTAACAGGCTCCACATAAGGGACTTTTCTTATCTGCTCTGCAAGACCTATGAGCATATCAATCTTAGGTTTAATCTCATTAAAAGTAGAAGTTGGTCTTCTCATTTGAGTAAGAAGTTCTACAACCTCTGTAGGATCTTGATCTCCTGCATAGTAATTATAATCCTCCGTAGCAGTACTTCTCCATTCCATTTCAGGAGTAGAATTCTCCGCATCTTGAAGCCACTTCTCAAGCTTCATAAGAAGATCCATATCCTCAACAGAAACTTCTCCATTTCCACTTATACTCAATATCCCCGAAGGACTTGTTATATTCATTATCTTCTCTTCTTAATTAGTAACAAGATAAAAGTAAAGACTCCCAGAATCCAAGTCATCCACATAAATCCCACTACAAGGATGAGGTTCTCCAAAATCAAGTTGATACATCAAAACCCCAGAAGTCCCAGGAGCATCTGCAATAAGAGAGAACAAAACATGAAGCGCTTTGTCTGTAATATTTGCAATATGTCCAGCAGTAGTTACTCCCGTCCAAAGAACCTTACTCACATACACAAACTTATCAGTAAGTTTTGTACTCCCTGATACATCTCCAGTTGCAATAGACATAGGATTAAAACTTTCATTTGCTGCCATTTTCTATCCTCCAAGAAGAGTCAATATTTGACCCTTTCCTCTCTATAAATTTCTACTTATAAATCTAGGTACAACAGAATCAGGTCTAGGAGTTGGAGAAAGTAAAGTCCTAGCGGAGAGAGAATTCCACTGCTTACTTATATCTTTCACTGTTCTTTCATAGGCAACACAGTCACTTCCAATAGTACCGGTAATAGCTCCGTTCCA
>Ga0209345_10000516_pt1 | contig 49164 bp, 48 predicted proteins | sample Cruoilmetagenom7_FD_187294 | JGI IMG/M metagenome (GOLD analysis project Ga0209345, IMG submission 187294) | Oil polluted marine microbial communities from Coal Oil Point, Santa Barbara, California, USA - Sample 7 (SPAdes) (version 2) | ecosystem: Environmental > Aquatic > Marine > Oil seeps ... | reverse complement strand
TGGCCGGGTTGTACAATGGCGTGAGAAATAACATCGGCATCAATAACGGGAATATTTCTTTTTTCAAATAACCGAGAGACGGTTGTTTTACCGCAGCCTATACCACCAGTTAACCCTATAGTTAGCATGCCGTTTTATAAGCCCATAATTTGCAGATAAGTACTGTTAATTTTTTCACCCCAAATTAATGCAATAAAAGCAGCAATGGATAGGTAAGGGCCAAATGGTATGGGGATGTTTTTGTCACGGCCTTTGATGAGAATGAGTGTTAACCCAATAGCAGCGCCAACAAAAGCGGATAACATGATTACGAGGGGCAGCATTGTCCAACCTAATAAGGCGCCAATAGCGGCTAGGAGTTTAAAGTCGCCATAGCCCATGCCTTCTTTACCGGTTACTAACTTAAAGACCCAAAAAACAGCCCAGAGAGAAAGATAGCCTGCTATCGCACCTATTAAAGCTGCTTGGGGTGTGACAAACACGCCAAAAAGACTTGCAAATAAGGCGAACCAAAGTAGTGGTAGAGTTATCGAGTCGGGTAGTAGTTGGGTGTCGAAATCTATCAGTGTTAGGCAGACTAATGCCCACGTGAATAACAACGCTACGCCTGCTTGAATGGATAGCCCAAATTGAATAGCGACAATAATGGATAGAATGGCGGTGATTAACTCAACGATAGGATAGCGTATTGAAATTGCTTTTTTACAGCTCTTACATCGACCTTTTAAAAAAAGGTAGCTGACAACCGGTATATTTTCCATAGCGCTAATGAGGTGCCCACAAGATGGACAGCGAGAACGTGGTTGAGATAAATTAAATACCTCTGAAGAGGTAGTTTGATTATCTTCTTGTTCAAGAAAAGCTAAACACTCTTGGCGCCAACCTTTTTGTAGCATGATGGGTAGACGGTAAACGACAACATTTAGGAAGCTGCCAACTAATAAGCCTAGAAAACCGACAGACAGGTATAAAAAAGTGGCGTTTTGTTCAAGCGCAAGAAAAATATCCATTCACTAACTTCTTTAGAATACAGAACCCATCATGAATATAGGTAAGTACATGGCGATAATTAAACCACCCACCAATACACCTAAAACAGCCATAACTAAGGGCTCAATCAGACTGGATAATGAGTCGACAGCGTTATCCACTTCTTCTTCATAAAAATCGGCCACTTTAGCAAGCATACTTTCAACTGAACCGGCTTCTTCACCAATGGCTACCATTTGAACAACCATATGTGGAAATAATCCCACATTTTTCATAGATTGCTGCAGCTGAATACCTGTTGCAACTTGTTCCCTCATCTTTAAAACGGCCTCAGAATAGACAATATTACCCGTTGCGCCAGCAACAGACTCAAGTGCTTCCACTAAAGGGACACCCGCGGCAGACATGGTTGATAGTGTTCTGGCATAACGGGCGATGGCCGCTTTATTCATAATATCACCAATAATAGGCATCTTTAGTATCATTCTATCGATAAGGTGATTGAATTTACGCGAGCGCTTTTTGATTTGCATAAGAGCAAATACAGCGGCACCAATAATGCCAAATACTGCCCACCACCACTCTTGCATAAACTCTGACAGTTCAACAACCATTTGTGTAAAGGCGGGCAGGTCAGCGCCAAAACCCTGGAATAGGCTTTCGAATTGCGGCACAACAAATATCAATAAAATGGCGGTGACAATGCCAGCAACAACTAAAACGGCAATGGGGTAGGTGAGCGCTTTCTTGATTTTAGCTTTTAAACTTTCAGTTTTTTCTTTGTACTCTGCAATTTTGACTAATAGTTCTTCAAGAATACCGGCGTGTTCCCCTGCTTCCACTAAGTTACAAAACAACTCGTCAAAATGGAATGGATACTTGCTTAAGCCTTCTGTTAATGTCGAGCCGCCTTCTACTTGTGATTTAATATCGGCGAGCATATCTTGCATAGCAGGTTTTTCATGCCCTTTGCCGATAATGTCAAATGCTTGCACCAATGGGATGCCTGAGGCCATCATCGTCGCTAATTGACGACTAAAAATAGCAATGTCTTTAGGGGTGATAGGTTTTTGGCCCATACCACCGAACAGGTCTTTTGGTTTTTTCTTAACCTTAATGGGGCGAATGCCTTGGCGGCGTAACTCAGCCTTTACAATAGCATCACTTCGGGCGCTAATTTCACCCTTATTGCGGTTGCCTTTATTATCGGTTCCTTCCCATAAATAAGTAATTTTAGATGCGCTAGTGGCCATAATATTTAATCTTTAGTGATTCGGTTTATTTCTTCAATACTGGTAATGCCGTCTTTAACTTTTCTCAGGCCGGACTCTCTGAGCGTTAAAACGCCCTCACTCGCTGACTGTTCTATCAGCTCGTTTGTTGTGCAATTTTGAATGATCAGTCTTTCCATTGATTCGGATATAGGCATCACCTGAAAAATACCCACACGGCCTTTATAGCCGTTAACGCAATGGTCGCAGCCTATCGCTTTGAAGGTGGTAAGGTTTTTAGCCTCTTCTTCACTAAAGCCTTCTTTAATCAGTAACTCGGTGGGAAGCTGCTCTTCTTGCTTGCATTTAGCGCATAGCTTTCTGGCGAGACGTTGCGCCATAATAAGTAATACCGATGCGGCAATATTATAAGGGGGAACCCCCATTTGGTTTAAGCGATTAAGGGTTTGTGGCGCATCGTTAGTGTGTAAAGTAGATAAGACAAGGTGACCTGTCTGTGCGGCCTTAACAGAAATCTCTGCTGTTTCTAGGTCTCGGATCTCCCCCACCATAATAATATCGGGATCTTGTCTTAAAAAGGCACGTAGCGCCTCGGCGAAGGTCAGGCCGGTTTTTGGGTTAACATTAACTTGGTTAATGCCCGCAACGGTAATCTCAACCGGGTCTTCAGCCGTTGAAATGTTAATATCCGGCTCATTCAATATATTAAGTGCGGTGTACAAGCTTACCGTTTTACCACTACCAGTTGGCCCGGTAACTAAAATCATACCGTAGGGTTTTTTAATAGCGGTAAGAAAGGCCTCCTTTTGTTCTGGGTCGAAGCCTAGTTGTTCAATGCCCACTTGAGCGCTGGTGGGGTCTAAAATACGTAAAACAATTTTCTCGCCATATAAGGTAGGGCAGGTGTTAACACGAAAATCAATAGCTCTGCTTTTTGATAAAGCCATTTTAATACGGCCATCCTGCGGGATGCGGCGCTCAGAAATATTCATGCGAGACATCACTTTGATTCGTGAGGTCAGCTTATTAGAGATATTCATCGGAGGTGAAGCGACCTCTTTCAAAATACCATCTTGGCGAGTTCGAATTCTAAAGCTCTTCTCGTAGGGTTCAAAATGAATATCCGAGGCGCCTTTTTTAATGGCATCGAGCAAAATTTTATTTACAAAGCGAACAATCGGCGCGTCATCAATCTCATTGTCAATGTCGTCATCGGGCAGCGCATCGGTATCTTCAAAACCAATATTTTCCAGATCGTCATCTAACAATTCATCCATGGATGTGTCTTCTTCATCCATAGCGGTTTCAATAACACGCGCTAGCTTGTCTTCTTCAACAAGAATAGCTTCAGTGCTCATTCTCGTTTGAAATTTTATTTCATCGAGTGCTTGTAGGTTGGTGGGGTCTGACACGGCAACAAATAGCTTATTACCACGTTTAAATATGGGTAATGCATGGTGCTTACGAATAAGCTTTTCATCCACAAGCCCTTTTGGAATGACAGTTTTATTAAGTGCATTAATGTCAAAAAGTGGAACACCAAACTCTTCAGATGCTGATAATGCGATGATTTGACTATCCAAAACTTTTTGCTCAACCAGGTATGAAACAAAAGGTCTTTTCTTTTTATTGGCTTCGTCAAAATACCGGTGAGCAGCTTCCTCAGTTATTAAACCGTCAAGTACTAACCGCCTAGCTAAGCCGCCTAAATAAATTTTTCCGCTTGATACAGCCATGTTGAGTCTAATAATTCCCTATATTTAATTACATAATAAACAATACTCTCTTAATGGTAGTAGAAAATAAGGTTTTATGCAGTAAATATAAAATGAATTTATGTGCATACTGAGGAGTTAGTGCTGATACCTAAACTCATTGTTGAGATGCTTGCTTACTTTCGAGCGACAATAACCATTTGGTGGCAGTGGTATGGGTCTATTTTTTCTAGTATAGGCTGCATGAAATTAGGGAAGGGATATAAACCGAAACCATAGCCTTTGACCTCTTTAAAACCTAGCATTTTGAGATAAGAGATTAACACCCTATAACTGAAAACGACCAAATGGCGGTGAACAGGTGTATCTGTTTCAGTGTCAGGAATTAAACCTTCATGACTAACCTTAAATAATTCTTCTTGTATCAGCAGTTCGTCAGAATCAGGGTGAGGGCCGCTGGATGGCATTTTACCCATTAAAATCAAGGCCGCGGTAAAAAAGGTGCTGATGTTAGGAGTTAAAATAACCAATGTACCACCGTCCTTTAAGGTGCGATGTGTTTCTCGTAAAAACTTACAGGGGTTTAAAAGGTGCTCGAGAACAGATAAGCCATACACACAATCGAAACGATTACTATCAAAAGGAAGGTTACTATTTAGGTCGCCTTGTTTAACATTCAAGCCTTTTTCTTGGGCTTCCAACGCTAACGCTTCATTCCATTCAATACCGTGATAACTACCACGTTGTAACCCAACCATATTTTGTAAAGTGTCGTATTTATAACCATTATGCGCCCCACAGTCCAAACAATTTGAACTAGGTTTTCTAAGAGCGTCTCCTATTTTAGTGTGGGCAAGGGTATAGGCTTCATGCATGGTTCTTTGGTAGAGTTTTTTGAAATATTGACGAAACATGTGTTTTAAACCCTTTTAACGGTAATGGAGCAAGCAGTATAGTTGAATAAGGTTGAGCACCATGGTCTTTGTTCAGCTATCCTATACTTATTCAATAAATGACTAATCATTAATAATCAATGCCAAATTTCCATCATCACCGTTTGTTTTAATGCTGAAATGTACATTGAACAAAAAACTGAAGGTCATTTGAAAGTAAGGCTGACAGTGACGCTTGGCTATTAGCCTAAGCTCCACTGTCAAAACAACATTAATAAAAACTTGTTAAAGCTTAGAGTTGAGTATTCATTATGGTTTGTTAAAAGTTAACCATAGGCTTCTATGGAATTCATTTTGGAGAGTAAATTTTAAATGCCAAACTATACGACGATTAAAGGAAGAAAAATACGAGTAGCTATCGTTGGTTGTGGACGAATTGCTGTGAACCATTTGTCTGCTATTGAAAAGCACTCGGCAAACATGGAGTTGGTTTCAGTGTGCGATGTTAACCATGAGTTGCTCGACGAGCATATGAATAAATACAATATTAGTGGTTATACGAAACTGGTTGAGCTATTAGAAACAGAAGAGCTGGATGCTGTTGCACTTTGTACACCTAGTGGCCTACACGCAGAGCAAGCCGAGCTAGCAGCTAAGTACGGAGTACATGTAATAACTGAAAAGCCAATGGCTACGCGTTGGCAGGATGGTGTGCGGATGGTTAAAGCCTGTGACAAGGCTGGTGTACATTTATTTGTTGTTAAACAGAACCGCCAAAATGCGACATTGCAACTGTTGAAGCGCGCGGTTGAAGAAAGGCGCTTTGGAAAAATCCATATGGTTCACATCAATGTATTTTGGACAAGGCCGCAGTCATATTATGACCAAGCAAAATGGCGTGGAACGTGGGAATTTGATGGTGGTGCGTTTATGAACCAAGCCAGTCATTACGTTGACCTTTTTGATTGGTTGATTGGGCCAATAGATAAGGTTCAAGCGATGATGAGCACAACACGTGATATAGAGGTGGAAGACACAGGCGTAATGAATGTTCGTTGGCGAAGCGGTGCTTTAGGCTCAATGAGCGTCACCATGTTGACTTACCCTAAAAACATGGAGGGGTCCATAACCATTTTAGGAGAAAAAGGCAGTGTTCGAATTGGCGGAATGGCCGTTAATGACATAGAGCACTGGGAGTTTGAAGAACCTAAAGACTATGATGCACAAGTGGAGACAGCCAACTATGAAACAACTTCAGTATATGGGTTTGGACACCCCTTGTATTATAAAAATGTGATTGATGTAATGCGAGGCATTGAAGAGCCGGAAACGGACGGGCGAGAAGGGCTTAAATCACTGGAAGTTCTAATAGCGGCTTACTTATCAGCAAGAGACGGAAAAACAGTCTCCCTGCCTTTAGAATATTAAAAACGATATGGACACCACAGTACACGAAACTGCCATTATCGATACAGGCGCAAAAATAGGTAAAGGCTCGCGTATTTGGCATTGGGTGCATGTGTGCAGTGGCGCAAAGATTGGAGACAATGTTTCGTTGGGGCAAAACGTATTTGTTGGCAATAAGGTCTCCATTGGTCATCAATGTAAAATCCAAAACAACGTATCTATTTACGATAACGTAACGTTAGAAGAAGGCGTATTTTGCGGCCCCAGTATGGTTTTTACCAATGTATACAACCCCCGTTCCCTTATTGATCGAAAAGCTGAATACCGTGATACTTTGATTAAAAAAGGTGCCACCTTAGGTGCAAACTGTACAATTGTATGTGGTGTTGAGGTTGGTAAATACGCATTTGTAGGCGCTGGGTCAGTTGTAAATAAAGACGTAAAACCCTATGCGTTAATGGTTGGCGTACCTGCTAAGCAAATTGGTTGGATGAGTGAGTACGGTGAAAAGCTTGATTTGCCAATACAAGGCAAAGCAAAAACAACATGCCCACACACCGGTAGAACATACCAATTGATAAACGATGTACTCAGTACTGAAGGAAACATTAAATGAAAATTGATTTCGCTAACCTTCAGCATCAGTATCAACTGTACAAAAAAGAAATCGACGCAAATATTCAAAAAGTACTCGATAACTCTAACTACATTATGGGCGATGAAGTTAGAGAGTTAGAAAGTGAACTGGAAAAATTCACACAGTCAAAACATGCAATAACTTGCTCAAGCGGAACAGATGCATTACTGCTAGCCATGATGGCGCTTGATATACAACCGGGTGACGAAGTCATCACGACAGTATTCAGCTTTATAGCCACAGCAGAAACAATAGCATTACTAAAAGCTGTACCTGTATTTGTTGATATTGAAGAAAACACCTTTAATATTGATGCCAGTAAAATCGAGGCAGCCGTTACACCAAAAACAAAAGCAATAATGCCTGTAAGTTTATATGGGCAACCATGCGATTTAGATGAAATTAATGCCATTTCAAAAAAACATAATTTAAAAATAATCGTGGATGGTGCTCAATCATTTGGCGCAACCTATAAAGAGCAAGCAGAAGTCCACCATTGCGACATATACACCACTAGTTTTTTCCCCTCTAAACCGCTCGGTTGTTATGGCGACGGGGGCGCGGTGTTTACCAATAATGATGAATACGCCGACAAAATAAAAATGTTGCGAGTGCATGGTCAAAACAAACGCTATCATCATAAATACATTGGCTTAGGTGCGCGGTTAGATACGATTCAGGCAGCGGTTTTATTGGCCAAGTTGCCCCGTTATGCGGGTGAGATAAAAGCTCGGCAGGCAGTGGCTGAAAATTATACGCAGGGTCTACCTGAATGTGTTCAAACACCAAAATTAGAATTTAATCGTCGTAGTGTTTGGGCGCAATATACTATACGCGTGAGTGAAAGAGATAAGGTGCAAAATAAGCTGATAAAGGCGGGGATTCTAACGGCGGTGCATTACCCCATGCCATTACATTTGCAGGAATGTTTTAAATACCTAGATAAAAAGGAAGGTGGTTTTCCAATATCAGAAAATGCGGCAGGAGAGGTGTTGAGCTTACCCATGAACCCATTTTTAACTAAGGTTGAAACAGAAATAATAATACAGTTGTTTAGTTGATACCTAAGTTAAGACTATTTACCTAATGGTGAAAAACATTTTATCTAGATATCTGCCAAAAGGGAGTGCACCTCATAATGTTGCTCTCTTAGTGGGGGGCTCGGCCGTTGGGCAGCTAATCATGATATTAGCTATCCCCATTTTAACAAGGCTTTATACGCCAGAAGAGTTTGGTGTTTTGGCTGTTTATACAGCTACATTAGGAATTATCAGCACCGTTGCTAGTTTTAGGTATGAGTTAGCGATTCCTCAGGCTCGTACGAATGTTAGTGCTGCAAACGTTTTAGTACTATGTGTGTTGTGTGTATTTATAACGACTACGAGCCTGATTGTTTTTCTAGCTGCTTTTTTCCAGCAAATTCCAGTGTGGTTGAATATTCCAATAATTTCCCCATTTTTATGGCTTATACCAATAGGTGTATTTCTATCCGGTATGTATCAGGTATTTAATTACTGGGCTATCAGGGAACAATATTTCATGGATATAGCCACTACAAAATTACAGCAAGGGGCTGGGGGTGTCTTAATGCAAGTTGGGTTGGGAGTCTTTCAATTAGGCCCTGTAGGGTTGATCTTGGGAGGAGTGGTTGGCCAAAGCGCTGGTTTAATAAGGTTAATCCGTGTGGCATATAAGCGGGACTTAGGGCTTTTATCACGTGTTAGTTGGAAGAGGATTAAACAGACATCGAGGGTTTATAAAAACTTCCCTAAGTATACAACCTTTGCAGCTTTGGCAAATACAAGCAGCAGGATGCTGCCGCCAATAATGCTTGCATCACTATTTTCGACTGGAGTTGCTGGGTTTTATTTACTTGCAAACAGGGTGTTGCAAACCCCATTAAGCTTAATAAGCTCATCAATCGGCCAGGTGTTCCACTCTAAAGCTGCTTTAGCCTTAAAGGATGGTTGTTTGGCTGGACTGTTACTAAAATCAAGTAGTGAACTAATAAAGTTAACGTTATTGCCATTGTTAGTTATTGGATATTATGCAAAAGGCCTCTCGGTCTTTTTATTTGGAGAAGAGTGGTCTTATGTTGGTGATTATGTCCAATGGATGATTCCTTGGCTATTCATCCAATTTATTGTATCGCCGTTATCGATTGTAGTCTCACTTACCAATAACCAAAAGGCTGGCTTGTTAGCGCAGGTTTTATTTTTAATCGTTAGAGTTTCTTCATTATTGATTGGGGGGGCTGTTGGAGGGAGTGATGGTGCCGTATTGTCATATTCAATATCTGGCTTTGTTGTTTACTTTGGGTTATGGCTTTGGATGCTACGCATAGTGGGTGTTGGCTTTTTTGAATGGATAAGTTTTTTGAGGAAAGATACGTTAATGTTAAAAGTAGCTCTCTTGGGAGCTTGTCTACTTATGGTGTTCATAATGTTAGATTTTGGAGTGTAGTAGTGAAGTATACAAACAAGAAAGTTGATGGTGTTGATGTTTTTTATAGTGCAGATTGGATTAATGGACTTGAAAATGAAATGCATTTTAGTTGGTATTATCATCAAGCTAAAACCGTTTATGATAACTGTGTCCGAGAAGACACTATTTTAGAAATAGGTGTTGGGACAGGACTGCTCTCTAGCTTGCTAAAAAAAAGGAATTGGAATGTAACAACGTTGGATATTGATGCGGACAAAAAACCTGATATCTGCGAGAGTGCATTAGATTTTAATTATATTGAAGGTAACTTCAATACTGTATTGGCTTTTGAGGTTTTTGAGCATATGCCTTATATAACATTCCAAAAAGTAATTAATAAATTGCAGTTAAGTAAAGTCAAAAAAGTGTATTTTTCATTACCTTGGAATGAGCGGCAATTAATGGATTTTAAGCTACATCTGCCTTTTTTCAAGGAGCTGAATTTCAGGCTTGCAATAAGAAGAAATAAAATTAGTACAATTGCTCATTTTTGGGAGCTTTCTAAGGTGAATAAAGCCTTAGATAATAAAGAGTTGGTTAGTTATAAAACAATGATAGCCATGTTTTTAATGAATGGATATCAAGTTACTGCCTTAAAAAAAATAGGGTATATCCAATACTTTGAAGCTAAGCTTTTGAGTTGATAATGAGTCGAATAGAGGAGCGCTCTTTTGGTAAAGTGATGAATATTTATAGTGGTGCTTAGTACAAAATGTACTTTTTACAGAAGTCTTTAATCGTTATGGCTAAAACTTACGGATGGTCACGTGATCAGTACTTGTTATTAATGGTTGTTATTACTTATTGATGTTATGGATAATCACTCGATACAATTTTCAAGAAGATGCATAGTAAATACCTTAACCCAAAGCTCTATTTAACTAAGTTACTTAGAGTCATGGTGATTTACCTGTCCCCACTTATTTCTGTATTTGAGAGAAAAATCTTTTCTCATTATTCTGAGTTTCCACTGAAGCACCAGCCTGTTTTTATAATAGGCGCTCCGAGAACAGGGTCGACAATTTTATACCAGATCATTACAAATGAATTAGATGTTTTATATATAGACAACTTGGCTTGTTCTTTACATAGGAATCTTTTTTTTGGGGTTTGGCTCAGTCGAAAAATATTCAAGAGTAAGCCGCACAATAATTTCAAGGCTGAGTATGGAAACACATCAATGTATGGTGCTCACGCGCCAAGTGAATGTGGTGGTTTTTGGTACCGCTGGATGCCTAAAAACCGACATTTTGTAGATGAAGGTGATATTGATGATAAAGCTGAAAATGAGATAAGGCGAGAGATCACATCAATCATTAATTGCCACGATAAGCCGTTAGTTTTTAAAAACTTGAATGCTGGTTTACGGATGCGGGCGTTGTTTAGAATATTTCCTAAGGCAAAATTCATTTGGATTAAACGTGACCCACTTTATGTCACTCAGTCGATATTAAAAGCAAGAGGGACAGTTAATGCTAATCTTGAACAGTGGTGGTCATTGATGCCTGAGAATTATGAAAGCCTTAAAAATATGACTGCGATTGAGCAGGTTGTTGGTCAGGTCCATTCTGTTGAGCGACAAATTGAACAAGATAAAAACATGTTTTCTGAGGAAAATATATTGAGTATCAGTTATGAAGAACTCAATGATATTGATTTTGTGTTAGCTAGAGTTCATAAGTTTGTTGGGGGTAATACTGAGGTAAAGGTGGGGTCTATGAGGGCACAGATAGTCATAGATGAGAAGGACTTATGTACGGGTGAGATGCTATCTCAGTTAAAAGATAAAATTGATGCGTTGGATTGGAATGGTTATACGAGCTAAATCAACGTATTTGAAACGTAAAAAAGGTGCTTATGGCTGCCTTATTAGGAACGAACCTTTTTTTAAGAGGGTGAGTTTCCTATGACGAAGGTTGAAAGATATAGAGCATTTTGTGAAATAGAAAAATCCATTCCGATTTTTAGTCAAGCTTGGTGGTTGGATTCAGTCTGTGATTCTACGTGGGGTGTGTGTTTAGTAGAAAAGAATGCTGAGCTAGTTGCAAGTCAGCCCTACGTTACAAGAAAACGTTATGGTTTTACATTATTAACCCAGCCACCACTAACTCAGAACTTAGGGCCTTGGGTTAAGGCATCCAAAGCAAAATACTGTAAGGCGTTAGGTCAGGAAAAAGGTTTAATGCAAGCGTTAATCGCACAATTACCAAAACATCATTATTTCAAACAAAACTGGCATTACGACCGAACAAATTGGTTGCCCTTTTATTGGAAAGGCTTTCAACAGACAACCGGGTACACATATGTTATTGATGATATATCAAGCCTTGATAAAGTATGGTCAAACACCCAAGCAAACATAAAGACAGATATAAGAAAAGCAAGAGATAGGTTTAAGCTACATGTTCGAACAGATTTACAAATTAAAGAATTTATTAAGTTAAATAAGCTTACATTTAGTAGGCAAGGAAAGGCTCTACCGTATAGGGAAAGTGTGATAATAAATATTTTTGAAAAAGCAAGTATGCGAGAACAATGTAAAGTGTTTGTTGCACAAGACGAGGCGGGACAAAATCATGCGGGTGTTTTTGTTATTTGGGATGAGAGTTCAGCATACTATTTGATGGGAGGAGGGGATCCTAAACTAAGGAATAGTGGGGCAATGAGTTTATGTATGTGGGAGGCCATAAAGTTTTCCTCAACAGTAACCAAAAGGTTTGATTTTGAGGGGTCTATGATAGAGCCGGTAGAGCGGTTCTTCAGAGGATTTGGGGCTGTTCAAAAACCCTATTTATCTATTTCAAAAACAAATTCTAAGTTGCTTAAAACGGTGAGTTTTTTGCGTGGATTGAGTAAAAAATAATCATGATGGTCAATGTATCTATTCCTAGGGTTTGCCTGAATGAACAGCGCTATATTTTAGATGTCATGCTGGGTGAGTTTTTGGGCTTAGGTTTTAATGTGACTGCGCATGATGAACCAATTATAAAGTTCTCTATGCTTGGCGCTGATACGAACTTGACTGTTAATGCAGGTTTTTTTCATAAAGCAGATGAGAATTGGCTAAAGAAAGGGTCTATGCCAGCATTGCCTTTACATGATTGGAACCCAGTTCAAGAAGGTTTAGATGTAAACCTAGTTGAAGATAAGATTCCTGTGCTGTATGGCCAAAAGGGATTGGTTATAGAAGATAATCACTGGCATATAAATTTAGATATTTTCGGCTCAGCCTTTTTTATGCTTTCGCGATATGAAGAACTCATTACTCAAGACAGAGATGAGCACGATCGATTTCCCGCTAGAGCGTGTGTAGCCTTCAAAGCCAAATTTTTAGACCGCCCCATAGTTAATGAGTATTTAGAGGTTCTTTGGGCCTGTATGCATAAATTGTGGCCAAATCTGGCACGTAAAAAACGACAATTTACGAACCTCATTAGTTGTGATGTGGATGTTCCTATCGATACAGCCGGGTATTCGCTAAAAAGAACAGTATTTCGGGTAGGAGATAGGTTGTTAAATGATAGGAATGTACCTTTGGCTTTCCTAGATGCTATGAACTATATATTTAAGAAGTTTGGCTCTAATAAATTTGATGAATACCAGAATAATATCAAATGGATGATGGATGTAAATGATAAAGAGGGTAATAGAGTGGCATTTTTCTTTATCCCCCAACAAACATCTACTTCTTATGAATATGTCAGTGGGTTTGCGGAAGATAAAATGGGCAACTTACTAACTGAAATAGTTTTAAGAGGTCATGAAATAGGCTTCCACCCAGGGTATGAAACATTTAGATTTCCTCAAAACTTTAAAATGTCGGTAGATAAGTTAAAGCAAGTCTATCATGCGTTAGGTGTTGAGCAGATTGGGGGGAGGCAGCATTACCTAAGGTATGATGTTTCGGTAACGCCAAAACTATGGGATGCCAATGGCTTTACTTACGATAGTTCGTTAGGGTTTGCTGATAAGGCAGGCTTTAGGTGTGGTGTGTGTTATGAATATACAATGTATGACTTAATTAATAGAGAAACGTTAAAAGTAAAGCAAAGGCCTCTTGTAGCGATGGATTGCTCTATCATTTCAAGTAGCTATGAAGGGTTAGGGTATACAGAAAAGTCGTTAGAAAGATTTAAGCTATTAAAAGATAGGTGCAAGCATTTTGATGGAGACTTTACCTTGCTTTGGCACAATAGTTTTTTTGGAAATAAGGAAAGTAAAGCATTTTACTTAGGGTTAATATCCAAATGAAGTAGCGAGTGTTTTACATCTTATCTTGAATGACCTTGTATTTTTAAGTGTGCCGCTAAACAGAGTATGTTCATTGTTGGTAATAGTATAAATTAGAGATAATAAAATCAAAGTTATAACAATCATAGGGGCAAGGCCCCAATTTATAAAAGCATCTGTAGTATCTCGTGCGTTTAAGCACTGCTGCGAAGATATTGTGGAAGTTCTTGTTCATACGGGGCAGCACTACGATGACAATATGTCGAAGGTATTCTTTGATGAGCTAGGTATCTCCAAGCCCGATTACAATTTAGGTGTGGGTGGCGGATCACATGGCCAAAATACAGGCCGTATGATAGAGAAAATCGAAGACTTATTGCTGATTGAACAGCCGGATTGGGTGTTGGTGTACGGTGATACTGACAGTACATTAGCAGGCGCATTGGCAGCGGTTAAATTGCAAATACCGATTGCGCATGTTGAGGCGGGATTACGTTCGTTTAACCGACGTATGCCTGAAGAAATTAACCGGATATTAACCGACCATATTGCCACTTTATTATTTGCCCCAACAGACCTTGCGGTACATAACTTATTAAAAGAAGGCGTTGACCGCTCTAAAATCCATCAAGTAGGCGATGTTATGTTTGATGCGGCTTTGGCTTTTTCTAAAAAAGCGGATCAACAAAGTCATATTTTAGAGACTTTGGCATTAAGCTCTAAAGCCTATGTTTTAGCAACGATACATCGTCAAGAAAATACTGATGATAAGCGGCGCTTATCATCTATTATTCGAGGGTTGGCCAGTTCTTCAGTTCCCGTTATATTGCCATTACACCCGAGAACAAAAAAACAATTACAGTTATTTAATATTAAAGTTGAAACACCCATCCGCATAATTGATCCTGTTGGATACCTTGATATGACGATGTTGGAGAAAAATGCACGGTTAATAGCGACTGATAGTGGCGGGGTTCAAAAGGAAGCTTATTTTCATAAGGTATTTTGTATTACTTTACGAGATGAAACAGAGTGGAAGGAGCTTGTTGAGCTGGGAGTAAATCGTTTAGTTGGTTGCGATGTAGAGGCAATTAAAGAGTCTTTATTAAGCTCCAAAGCTTTACCCATATGGGATGGGGATGTGTACGGTGATGGTTGTACGGCTACAAAGATAATAGATTTAATGCTGAAGCAGGAAGCGTAGGTGAGTAAGAAAAAGGTGGTGCTGATGGTGTCCTACTATTTCCCACCCTATGCAAATGTGAGTACTGTTCGTACATTCAAGCATTGTAAATACCTGCCTAAGTTCGGTTGGAATCCGCATGTTTTAACTGTTGATGAACGCTATTACAAAGGGCGCGTTTTGCCTCTACCCTCTTTTGAATTAGATGAATTGATGGTTTCAAGAATACCTTACCTAAGTTCCCCTCTGAATACGTTTTTTTTAAAGGTTTTGTTTCCTCTAATTGTCTTTTTTTATATCTACAAACACCGTAAGAATATTGATGTTGTATATTTCTCAGGTAGTCCTTTTCATCCGTTTATTTTATCTGCTGTGCTTGATTTTTTTCTTAAGAAACCAACGGTTTTAGATTTCCGTGATTCATGGAGTATTAACCACGGTTTTGATGGTAAGGGTGTGGATGGATGGTTGGGGAGAGTTAAAGAATGGGTGACTGGAAAGTTGGAAAAGGTGGCTATTCGATTTGCATCTAGGGTTGTCTTTGCGACGTCTGTATTGCAGCAAGAATATGAGGAACTATACCCTGATTATGTTTGGAAATATCAAACCATATCGAACGGGTATGACCCCGAAGATTTTTCGGATATAGAGCCTATTTGTATGACGGATAAGAGCACATTTATTTTAGCTGGACAATTTAATATATATACCCCCACAGCGGTTAGTTCTTTGATGGAAGCTTTGAGGTTGTTGCCCAATGTACACTTTATTTATATTGGTAATGAAGCCGAGTGCATCCAGAGTGAAGCTGAAAACTATTCGGTGGGGCATTTAGTGACTACATACCCTTATATGCCGTATGAAACAGTGCTTAGGTATGTGGCGGGTGCTAATTTCACTATTCTATCTAATGGAATGCGTAATGGAATGGGGACTAAAATATTTGACTATTTAGCATTGAATAAACCAGTGTTATGTTTTGTACCAAAGGGTTCTGTTATTACTCAGCAGTTTTCAGAACTAGAGTCAGTGCTTATTTGTGAACCGCCTTATAGTGCGGCTTCAATAGCGGAAAAACTCGGGGAATTACTGGCATTAAAAACACTTAAAGGTAGTAATGATATTGTAAAAGAATTTTCGAGAGTTGAGGCATCTGGAAAGCTAGCCAATATTTTTGATGTGGTTGATAGAAAGTGATAGTAAGCCCCTTAGCCACAGGTAATGGCGCATATATTGTTCATAAGATGCTCGAACAAAGTATAAAAGACTATCGTGTTTTACCCTATCACCCATACCGAACATTAGTGCCACCAAGTTTGTGGTCGCTGGGGCGAAAATCCAAACCGAATATTATCCATACAACGCCAGACTATGCTCTCTTTCATAAGCAAAAGAGCGTGCCACTGGTAGTAACGTTTCATAACTATGTTTTAGATAGTTTTATGCGTACTTATAGCAGTAAGCTGCAAAATATTCATTACCAAACTGATTTGAAATGGTTCACCAAAAAGGCTGTTAACTTAGCTAACGAAATAACAGCAGTGAGTCAATTTACTGCTGATTTAGTTAAGCACGAGTTGGGAGTGAATCAAAAAATTAGAGTTATTTATAACGGTATTGATGAATCATCGTTCACTCCTTCCTTAGGCAATACGCGAGCAAATGGTGAGATTAAGGTGCTATTTAGTGGGAACTTAAGCAGCAGAAAAGGCGAGCAATGGCTATTGCCAATTTTAAATAAATTAAATACAAATGTTTCTATTTTATATACCTCGGGCTTGCGTGGTGCGGGAGCATTAGCGGGGCACCCACGACTGGTAAATGTTGGCCGAGTGCCTTATAAAGACATGCCTGCACTGTACCAATCAGCAGATATTTTATTATTTCCAACGGTTAGAGAGGGTTTTGGATTGGCAGCTGCAGAGGCTATGGCTTGTGGCTTACCTGTTGTTGCAACGAACTGTTCAGCTTTGCCGGAGTTAATTGATGATAGTAAAGGCGGGTTTTTATGCTGCTTGGGTGATGTGGGTGGCTTCGCCGATAAAATCAATATATTGGCTGTAAATGAAGTCTTACGTAAAGAAATGGGACAATACAATCGCGTTAGAGTGGAAGAGTTGTTTACACTTAATAGGATGGTTGCTGAATATCAAGAGTTGTTTGAAAAAGCAAATCAAAGATAGTGGGCTTTTGGAAGGTAGGCGTTTGAATTTATTTAACTATAATAATCTTCAATAGGTCATTTATCAATAAATAAGTATATTGATCAATATAGTTGTGTATTTCCTCACAGGGGGATTCTGAACGCCTCTTTGACGGGTAAGTCTTTCCCAATTAAAGCGATTCCAATTGATTGAAAGTCAATAGATACATTTACCCTCTCGTCATTCTCTATTTCACGCCATGCTTTTCTCATTCCTGCAGACCATGAAATGTCGTCGAAGATGATAATGGCCTGATCAGAAAGGTATGGTAGAGCTTCATTGAAGTATTTTATAACGGCATCGTGGTCGTGGTGCCCGTCATTGAAAAAGAAGTCTATAGGCGAGGAGGACCTTAAAACCCCATTGAAAGTTTCGTTAAATTCTCCAATAATCACGGAGGTGCTATGGTGGTTCAAACTTTCAAGAGTCTCTTTAGCAATTTTAGCGATTTCAGGGGAGCCTTCTAAAGTAACCAATGTCCCTTTCTCATTAATGTGTAGTGCAGCTGCCTGGTAAGCGGCAGAAATACCGAAACAAGAGCCTAATTCAACGCAAGATGACGGTTCCAACTTTTGGATTAACTTAAAAAGAAAAGTTGCCCAGAATGCCGGTTTACTTGCTCGGCAAATATTAGCTATAAGTTCGGTAGATTGAATGCCCTTATTCATTTCTTCTTTTGACCTATTGGCATTAGGACTGCCAGCACCATAATCAATAACAGCAATTTCTGCATTGGAGTTAAGGAGGTAGGTGCGGCGTTTTTCTATTAAATCAATTAAGCCTTGTTCACGAGGAGTCATCGTATTAGTTAATGTTTCATGCATGGCGCTCCCTATAGCTCTTACTGCTGAAGCATCATGAGATATAAGCGGAGGTAACGCTGCTTTAGCTTTGTACTCTTTTGTAAGTTTAATAGGGAATAAAATCCATTTTTTTATCGTTCTTAATAACAGCGTAATAATTTTTTTTGTTTTGGTGGGCATTTCTGTGTTTTATGAAGGTGTTATATTAATGTCATTTAGGTAAATGAAAACAAATATCAGCTGCATACATGTGGTCTTTTATGCGACCTAGGTAGCTACGCTGATAAAAATTAATACTTTAGCTGAAAATGAAGCTTTACGTAAAGAAATGTGCGAATATAATTGTTCAAAAATTGAGCGATTGTTTACGTTAGGAGAAGATGGTTTGTGAGTAAAGGGGGTTAATTTAAAAAGCATTAGATGCGGCTAATGCTTAATAGTTGGCTTTTTTATGCTTAAACGCCGAGATGAATTGCTGAGAAACAGCTTCCCATGAATATGTTTCGTTAGTTTTAAGTAATGCTTTTTTTGTACAGTCGTCAGTGATTTTTTTATTGGTAAGCATGTGTTGAATTGATGCCGATAACTCAGTTGAATTATTAGGTGGAACAAGAACCCCAGTTTCTTTGTGCGAGATGACTTCGGGTATGCCACCAACAGCCGTGGCAATGATAGGTGTTTTACTGGCCATTGCTTCTAATAGAATAACCCCTTGGCCTTCGGTATCACCTGTTGAATCAACGACCGAGGGGGCTACAAAAATGCTGGCTGCGGCATAAAAATTAGGTAGCTGTTTGTTTTGTACTTGCCCCCAAAATTTTATATTTTGAATGCCTAAGCCTTGCGCTTGCTTTTCAAGCGAGGCACGTTCATCGCCATCTCCAATAATCCATAAAATGGATTCATCTTGAGTCTTTTTAGGCAGCTTTGAAAATGCTTCAATAAGGTATTTAACGCCTTTTTTTTCAACTAAGCGGCCAACAAATAGAATGATTTTTCTATGCTCTTGGTCTAGTAATGTGTCGGCATTGCCTGATTGAAACCGCTCAATATCCACACCCATTGGGATGATGATAGGTGTTGATATGTTGTTCGCCGTACCAAATGTTTCTGCGGTTGCTTTTGTGTTTGATGTCCAGGCATGGCAGTGCTTTAGTGTAAATGCTTTTAAGCGGCTAAGGAGGCTTGTGTTGAGTGAAAAAGCATCGCCCCCATGTGAGGTGGCGATAACGGGTATGTTTAATAGCTTGCCAATAATAATGGCTACAAACCCTTGGGGAATAATCCAATGGGCGTGAATAACATCGGGTTTTATTTTCCTACATAAAAAGAACAATGAAAAAAACATGGCGGTTAGAAAAAAAGGAATTTGCAGGTAGAGAAGTTTGTTTCTTTTTAAATTTGGCAAAATGCCTGACCCGTAAGCGAGTTGTTGCCATTGCTTAGGAAGGTATTGGAACCAGTGGTTTGTTACGCCTGCATCAAGTTCGGTGTGGTCAACAAGTGAGTGGTCGGGTGCTAAAACATGAACATCTACCTGTTGTTGGGCTAAGTTGTTTGCAAGGTAACGTAAAAATACCGAACTATTGTCGCTATCATTTCTGGGGTAGCTTGATGTTAGCATCAATACTTTAAATGGGGCTGGCGTGCTCATCTGGGATTGACAATTAGTAGGTAAACGCTTTTATTTATCAGTGTTTCTATAATGCAATGATGATATTTGCTCAGACAATATTCCCATTAAGAAAATAAATACGGATGCGACGTACAAGAATAAACTGCCATTGCTGAATGTGCCTGAAGAAATATAGCTGTCAATGTGATTGATGACCCCGAAAAGAAAACACGCGGCACTTGTGGGTAAAAATAAACGCATGGGTGAGAAAAGCGCGCCAATTTTTAGGATAATAATAAAAAAACGTAAGCCATCTTTTAGTAATTTTATTTTGCTTTTACCTTCACGCTTACCTGCTTTAATTGGAATGTAGGCGACGGGTAAGGCTGAACGGAAAAAAGCCATGGTGGACGTGGTGGGGTATGAGAAGCCATTGGGTAACAAATATAAGAATTTTTTAAAGTGTTGCGCTCTAACTGCTCTAAAACCGGAGGTGAGATCTTCTATTTTCTGGCCTGTCATAAAAGAAGCTAGTTTATTAAATACCGCATTGCCAAACTGCCTTTTTGTTGAAGCATGAGAGTTTGATTGCCTTGCACCAACTACCATGTCGTAACCTTCCGCTAATTTATACAGTAGGCGCTCAATATCATCTGGGTCATGTTGCCCATCGGCGTCCATAAATACAATAACATCGCCGGTTGCGTTGCGTGCACCTGTTTTAATCGATGCTCCATTACCTAATGAATGCGGGTGGGAGATCACCTTTACGCCATGTTGTTCGCAGATGGCTTTGGAGGCATCAGTTGAGCCATCATCAATGACTAAAATATCTGCGTTTGGTTGAGCTGATATAAGCCGCGGAAGTAATGCTTGAAGATTCTCTGCTTCATTCAGGCAAGGCATAACAATGCTGAGCGAGGGTGTTTTTTTTGCCATGTTTGAACCGCTAGACTTTAATTAATTAACTGTTGAATTAATTGTCTCACACTTTCTGGTTCAAAAGGCTTGTCGCAAATAGCGGATACGCCCGCTTGTTGAACAGCAGCTAGGCGGTTTTCGTTATGCTCACTGGTAACCATGATAATGGGTACTGATGTTTGGTTACTTTGCTCTCTAATATAAGCCGATAATTCCCGTCCATCCATCTCAGGCATATTGTAGTCGGTAACGATTAAATCAAATAAACTAGTTTCCATTATCGCCACGGCTTCGCGTCCATTTTCAGCTTCTGTAATGTGCGAGAGCCCCATTGATTTAAGCGTTCTAATGATGTGTTTACGTGCGAGTGGGCTGTCATCAACCAGTAGAATTCTTAAGTCATCAATATCGGTTTCATTGAGTGAAACTTCTTCTGGATTGAGGTGGCTGAGGGTGGATTTTAGGGCGAGCGCTAAATCTTCCGCTGCGAATGGTTTAGGGAGAATAGCAACGACACCAGCTTGACGAACGGCATCCAGTTGGCGAATATCGGTCACACTGGAGACAAGAACAAAACAAATTTCATTGTTTTCGTCATCTTCGCGCAGGATGTGAAGTAGCTCGTTACCGGTCATATCACTAAGGTAATAAGCGCTAAGAATAAGGTCAGGAGCGGCTGTTTGAATATAGTCTAGAGCTTCATGTGCGGTTTCAACAAAGTCAATTTTATCGATAGATAGGCTATTTAACTCTCGCTCAATAATACGTTGCTGAGTTCGTGAGGGTTCAATAATAAGTACATTTAAGTCATTTAAATAAATTTTCATTAAGCTCTCGTAATATTTTTCATTAGAGTAACTTTAGTCTAATTTTTTGTAATTTGCGGAAAAAATTTAGGTATTGGAGGACAAGGCTTAAAGGGTAGTCAATTAAAGTTAGTAAATAAAAGTCGAAAATTTAGCATCAATATTTTTGCAAATGTAGGCGGTAGGGCGTTACCATTTTCAGTAGTGAAACGACAGCAATACTTAGGTATTGAGTTTTCTGTAAAACACGGCTGGCTAATTTTAAAATTAACCGGCCGTGTTTTTTTATTTGAATAAACTAGCAGCTAAGCCACTGTCTCCGATATTTATTTATAGCGAGGCTATTTTTTCTTTTTGCTCGTTTAGGTTTTTTAGCTTGGAAGAAATATCGCTTTGCTTTTCCTTTTCTTTTTCAACGACGGCAGCAGGGGCTTTGTCTACAAAAGAAGCATTCGATAGCTTACCGCTGATTCGAGCATTTTCTTTTTCGAGTTTGTCAATTTCCTTGTTTAGACGTTCCAGTTCTGCCTCTTTATCAATTAATCCAGCCATCGGGATGAGTACCTGCAAATCACCCACTAAGGCAATGGCTGATTGCGGTGCTTCGTCCTTGGCGTCTAACGTTGTAATGGACTCTAAACGGGCCAGCTTTTTAACTAAAAGCCCATTATTATCTAAACGATTGAGGTCATCCTCGGAGCAATTTTTTAGCAGTACGGGTAGCGGCTTGCTAGGCGCAATGTTCATTTCACCACGTATTTGACGAATCCCCATCACAAAGTCCATTACCCATTGCATATCGCTTTCAGCATCGGCTGATATTTTGCTGTTATCCGGTTTGGGGTAAGCTTGCAGCATGATGGTGTCGCCTGTTTTGCCTGCCAATGGTGCTATTTGCTGCCAGATTTCTTCGGTAATAAAAGGCATCAGCGGGTGCAGCAAGCGCAGCACAGCTTCAAGCACGCGAATTAAGGTTTGGCGGGTGCCGCGCTTTTGTTCGGCTGTACTATTGTCATCAAGCAATATAGGTTTTGATAGCTCTAAATACCAATCACAGTATTCATTCCAAAGGAACTCATACAGAGATTGTGCGGCTAAGTCGAAGCGGTATTTTTCGATAGAGGCAATAACGCTGGCTTCGGTTTTTTGTAAGCGTGACACAATCCATTGATCTGGCAAGCTGTAAATACAAGGCTCGTTCGTCAACCCTGTATCTTCGCCTTCGGTATTCATTAAAACGTAGCGAGTGGCGTTCCATAGTTTATTACAGAAGTTACGGTTGCCCTCAATTCGGTTTAAGTCGAAGCGAATATCGCGTCCCGTAGAGGCCAGTGAGGCAAAGGTAAAGCGTAGCGCATCGGTGCCAAAAGAAGGGATGCCATCGGGGAAATGCTTACGGGTATCTTTCTCGATTTTAGCAGCCATTTTTGGTTGCATAAGGCCTTTTGTACGCTTTTCAAGTAAGTCATCTAGCGTAATACCGTCGATTAAATCAATTGGGTCGAGTACGTTACCTTTGGATTTGGACATTTTTTGCCCTTCCGCATCGCGCACTAAGCCGTGAATGTATATTTCTTTAAATGGCACGTCGTCCATAAATTTCAAGCCCATCATAATCATTCTAGCGACCCAGAAAAAGATAATGTCGAAACCGGTTACTAATACGCTGGTTGGGTAAAAAGTATCAAGCTCAGGTGTTTTATCGGGCCAGCCTAGGGTAGAGAACGGCCATAAGGCGGATGAGAACCAAGTGTCTAATACATCTTCATCTTGAGATAATACAAGGTTATCGGCTAGATTATTTTTTTCACGTACCTCGGCTTCGTTACGGCCAACATAAATATTGCCGTTTTCATCGTACCAAGCAGGAATGCGGTGGCCCCACCAAATTTGCCGAGAAATGCACCAGTCCTGAATATCGTTCATCCAGTTGTAATAGGTTTTATCCCAGTTTTCGGGCACAAATTTAATTTTGCCGCTTTTAACCGCTTCAATAGCTGGTTCTGCCAGTGGTTTGGCTTTAACAAACCATTGGTCTGTTAATAAAGGTTCAATGATCACACCTGAACGGTCACCACGAGGCACCATGAGTCGATGGTCATCAATTTTTGCTAATAAGCCTAAATCATCTAAGTCTTGTACGATTTGTTTACGCGCCGCTACGCGATCCATGCCGCGGTATTTTTCTGGCATTTCATCATTGATGCTGGCATCAACGGTGAAAATGTTGATTAACGGCATACCGTGGCGCTGGCCAACGTCATAATCGTTAAAGTCGTGGGCAGGGGTTATTTTAACGCAACCCGTACCAAATTCTGGGTCTACATAATCATCGGCAATAACAGGGATTTCACGGTTACATAAAGGCAGCGCGACCATTTTACCAATCAAGTGCTGGTAGCGTTCGTCAGATGGGTGAACAGCCACGCAAGCATCGCCTAGCATGGTTTCTGGGCGGGTGGTTGCGACTACCAGTTCACCACTGCCATCGGCTAATGGGTAGCGCATGTGCCACATATGGCCTTGCTCTTCTTGCGAGATAACTTCAAGGTCGGATACCGCAGTATGTAGTTTAGGGTCCCAGTTAACGAGGCGTTTACCACGATAAATTAGTCCTTCTTCGTGCAGCTTTACAAAGACTTCGTTAACGGCTTTTGATAAGCCTTCGTCCATGGTGAAACGCTCGCGTGACCAGTCCAATGACGTACCCATGCGGCGTAATTGCTTGGTAATGGTGTTGCCGGACAGTTCTTTCCAGTCCCAGATACGTTCAACAAATTCTTCACGGCCTAAGTCGTGACGAGTTTTACCTTCTGCGTTTAATTGGCGTTCAACCACCATTTGGGTGGCAATACCGGCATGATCACTGCCCGCTTGCCATAAGGTGTTATGCCCTTGCATACGGTGGTAACGTGTTAGCGAATCCATAATGGTGTCTTGAAACGCGTGCCCCATGTGTAGGCTACCGGTGACATTGGGTGGTGGAATCATAATGCAATAAGCACTATCGCCTCCTTTAGGTTCAAAGTAGCCTTGTTTTTCCCATTGGCGATACCAGCGAGATTCTATGTCGTGGGGGGCGTATGTTTTTTCCATTTTGAAGGCGTTATGGTTGGATTTTAAAGGCGGTATTATAGCTTTGTTGGAAGGGATGGGGTTGATGGTAAGCTTATTTTCTTGGAGAAAATGCTTTAAAAGATGCAGGTATTCGTTGTGGTTTAATGGCGCTAGTATTAATGGTAGGTTTTCGCTGCCGCTGGGCGTTCATTTCTTTTTACGACAAAAAGAAACGAACCAAAGAAAATGTCGCCCAAATCCCAGTAATTAATTTATTGTCGGGCTCGCGCTAAACTCGCTATGCTCAGACAACGCGCTTACTTATCCGAAAATAAATTAATTACTAGCGGGATAAGGGGGGGTAAGTCAAAAGCATAAATGATCTGTGGTTGGTTTTAACCAATCTTAGCTTCACTACATGCTCAATGTTTTGAAGTCGATTATGAATCTTGATATGAAGAGGGGCAATACCCAAATGAAGTATAAAAAAGAACTTCGGGTTGAATTTTCCTTAATATACGCAGTATAAGGCGTGCTTCTAATGATTAGATTTTCAGTGTGGCAAGGTGAGGGGAGTAGAGCAGGTTTTGATTTTAACCCCCATTTATCGCGCCCATAAAAGTTATTTGGTATTGGATGAGTGAGCGCGTTGTCTGAGCATAGCGAGTTTAGCGCTTACCCAATACCAAATGAGTTTTATGGGAAATAAGCGATAGTTGGGTGCCTTTTTCTTTGGTTCTGTTTCTTTTGGGCATACAAAAGAAATGAACGCCCAGCGGCAGCAATAATAAGAATCAAATTTTATGAGTCTGCAATGGGTATCCCCTGCTCTTATAAAACTTAAACCGCTCCCGCCCTGCTTGTTTAACCGACTCATCTTGATTAACAAGCTCAGCAAATCGTTCAAAGCGGGCAAAGCAATCTGGCGTTTGTTGAGAGAGGTTAATCAAAACATCGTGAATATCCAATGGATCACCACTGTGATTGATATAAACAGGTGTGTTGGTACACTCATCGGCTTCCATCGTGTGAGGAACAAAGCTGGTGGCTGAAAATGACCATAGCAACTCATCTAGGGCTTTAGATTGACTGTCAGATCCGGTGTGGATATAGACGCGATGTCCTTGTTTGCTAGCTTTTTGAGCTAGCCGACAGGCGAAAAGTTGTTGCGCTTCAAGCTTGTCATCTGGCAGTACATAAAAGTCGATTCTGGTCATTTTGTAACGCCTCGTTTAGCAGCGATCTAAAATAAATTGGCTTAGCATGTGAACAGGGCGGCCTGTTGCGCCTTTCTCACTGCCTGATTTCCATGCGGTGCCGGCAATGTCTAAATGTGCCCATTTGTAATCTTCGGTAAAGCGTGACAAGAAGCAAGCGGCGGTAATGGTGCCGCCAGCGGGTCCGCCAATATTAGCAAGGTCAGCAAAATTGCTTTTTAGTTGAGGTTTGTACTCATCCCACAAGGGTAACTGCCAAGCTTTGTCGCCTGCTTTAATGCCTGCGCCCAACAGTTCATTGGCTAGCTCATCATCATTGCCCAGTAAGCCGGTGGCGTGTTTGCCGAGTGCGACAACACAGGCGCCGGTTAGGGTCGCAATATCAATCACAACGTCCGGTTTGAATTTGGCGGCGTAAGTGAGCGCATCGCATAAAATTAAGCGGCCTTCGGCATCGGTATTAAGAATTTCAATGGTTAACCCCGCCATACTGGTAACGATATCACCCGGCTTGTTAGCATCACCATCGGGTAAATTTTCTGATGCGGGAACAACGCCAACGACATTGATGGGCAAGTTTAATTCGGCGCACATTTGCATCACGCCGAAGACACTCGCGCCTCCGCACATGTCGTATTTCATTTCATCCATACCGGATGAGGGTTTAATTGAAATGCCGCCGGCATCAAAGGTAAGCCCTTTGCCAACAATAACGATGGGCTGTTGAGACTTAGAGCCACCATTATGTTCCATGGTGATGAGTTTGGCAGCTTGGCGAGAGCCACGAGAGACCGATAATAAGGATCCCATGCCGAGTTTTTCCATTTTCGCTTCATCTAGCACGGTGACTTTAAGCGCTGGGTGTTTTTTGCCAAGTTCTTTTGCTGTGTTAGCTAAGTAACTGGGTGTGCAAATGTTACCGGGCAAGTCGGCCAGTTTTTTAGCGCTCTCAATACCGTTTGCAATGCTGCTGGCAGTTTCTGCGGCTTTGTTGATAGTTTTTGTCGTACTGTCAGTCACCACCAGTAATTGATAGGTTTCTAACACATGAGCATCGGGAGCTGATGTAGTGAGTGTTTCTGTGTATTGGTATAAGGTTTCACGTGATTTTAGAACGGTTTGGCGTACTTTCCAGTCCGTGTCTTTTGTATCAACATCAACCGTTAATAAGGCTGAGCAAACAGTTTTAACCGGCAGGCTTTTAAGTGTGTTGATGGAGGCGGTAATGGCTTTGTTAAAGTCGTCTGCAGTGGTTTTGCCTTGTTCGCCAAACCCGACCAGGAGTACACGCTTGGTTTTACTACCCGCTGGCATTTGTAATAATAGCGTGTCACCTGCTTTACCTGTTGCATCGCCCTGCTTTAATACGGCTGCAATTTGCTTACTATGTGCGCTATCAAATAGCTCGGTAAGCTCTGATTGTTTGCCTTTACTGAAAACGGGGAGGATGAGACAAGGGCTTGAGAGTTTATCGATTTGACCCGTTTTTGAAACAAATTGCATGGCGTGACCTCGGTGATTTTAATGTTTTTGTTTGGTTTTTCCGTTACGATAGGGCAGCATAATCTATGTAGATGTTAGAGCCTAATATTCTTAGCAAAGAGTGTAAAACTTACTCTTTGAGTACCTTATGTTTTAGTGGGAAAAGAAATTTCCGCTACAGGTTTTTCATATAGGTATAACGTAGCCTTAACTATAAGCCAAATACACCATTGATGTCTGTGTTTAAATTAAAAATTATTGATCGATTGTTTATTACTCAACTGAGTAAAATGATGCTGGGTGTTATGACGGTATTGATGGTTATTTTACTCAGCCAGCGTTTGGTACGACTGTTTTCCAAAGTGACGGCCGGTGAGTTATCAACGGATGCAGTGTGGGCGTTAATCACGTTCAACATGCTGTTGTTGACGATTAAAGTTCTCCCCGTGGCTTTATTATTATCTATCTTATTGGTGTTGGGTCGAATGTATCGTGACCATGAAATGACGGCTTTATTTTCTGCTGGCGTGGGACTATCGAGAATTTACCGAGCGGTTTTTCTTTTTGTCACGCCGTTGTTCGTCTTAACACTTTACTTATCGCTGATAGTGACGCCAATGCTCATGCAGGAAATAGAGCGGGTGAAGACGAGTGACGAATCAAGTTTGGATATTCGGGGTATTGCAGAAGGGCGTTTTAACGAATTTAGTCGTGGCGATTTGGTTTTTTATGTTGAAAAAATAACCGATGACGACAAAATGCATAATATTTTTATTCAAAACCTTCAGCATGGGAAACTAGGGATTACCGCCTCTAAGAGCGGTGAAATTAAGGTTGACCCAGAAACGGGTGATCGTTTTATTATTCTGAATGATGGTCGGCGTTATGAAGGCGTGCCAGGTCAGGCGGATTACAAGGTGACTAAATTTAAGCAATACGGTGTTGTTGTTGCTGAAAAGTCTGACGCGGTATTAAATTTTGGTACGAAAGAGAAGTCGACGATTGAATTGATGGGCATGGATTCACCTCGAGCGGTCAGTGAGCTACAAAAACGTTGGTCATTACCACTCGCTTTGGTTACGTTTGCTTTGTTGGTAGTACCTATCAGTCGAGTTTCACCTCGGGCGGGAATGTATGGCAATTTGTTAATCGCCTTATTAATTTACGTTATTTTTGAGAATTTTATGAATTTATCTCATTCCTGGCTAGTGAAAGGAGTGATTCCTGCTTGGGTGGGTGTTTGGTGGGTACATATTGCAATGATTGGGCTGGCTGGTGTAATGGTGGTTAGGATGCTGGGTTTTAGTTACATTAAAAAGACGTTGTTGTTGAAAAGATGAAGGTTATCAATAAGTACATTGCGGTAGAAATGCTTAAAAGCACAGGCATTGCGTTGTTATTTTTATTATCGTTGGTGCTGGTCATTACGTTTGCTGAAGAACTAGATGATGTTGGCGATGGTCAATATGGCCTTGCTGAGGTTTTTAAATATTTGCTACTTATTGCGCCCCGCAACTTTTATGAGCTACTCCCCTCGGCGGCTTTACTCGGCGCGCTGATCACATTAGGTGGGATGGCGAATAATTATGAATTAACAGCGATGAGGGCAGCAGGTATTAGCCGTTGGCAGATTATTTTTGCATCGCTTCGTGTTGGTGTAGTACTGATGGTTGTTTCTTTGCTCGTGAGTGAGTTTGTGGCGCCGGTTAGTGAGCAAGCTGCACAAATGTTAAAGTTCACTGCGAAAAATGAACAAGTTGCATTAAAAACAAAATATGGTTTTTGGACGCGAGATGGTGATACTTATTTAAACATTCGTGAAATTTCAAACTCATCAGAACTTAAAGATGTCAGTATTTATGAGATGAATGAGTCGAACGGGCTTGAATATGCCACACATGCTGAGACAGCGAGTTTTGTTGATAATCAGTGGGCACTTAAGGAGGTGCAGCAAACCACCTTTGCCGAACAAGCTGTGAATATAACGAATTCCGAGACAGCGCAATTAGAGTCATTATTAGACCCAGACCTGCTGGATGTTATTGTGGTAAAACCTGAGCGCTTATCTATTACGGGTTTGGCGAGCTATATTGAGTTTTTGGATAATAATGGGCAAGACTCTACCTACTTTGTTGTGGCTCTTACCAGTAAGTTAGTTCGCCCTTTCGTGATTTTAGTGATGCTATTGATTGCTATACCAATGGTGTTAGGTGTTAATAGAGCGGGTAGTACGGGAACTCGAATATTGATTGGCGCACTGATAGGGATAGGGTTTAATTTAGTGGATAGGTTGTTTGGAAATGTAGGCGTTCTCTATGGTCTACACCCTGTGATAGCGGCCTCACTACCCTTCTTTTTAGCTTTGTCAGCGGCTGTCTTTACTATTCGCCGTATGGGTTAGTTATTTAGCCCGCTTCCAATGGAGGCGACTATGTGAGGCGATATCGTGCCAAGTAAGACGGTCTTTGTTGAATAGCACCCAAATAAAACCTAAGCCAAATATCCCCCAAGAAAAAATAGCGACGGTAAAACGTATTAATGCCTGTTGCCAGCTGATATTGCCGCCGTTTTCGTCGGCTACTTGTAGTTTCCACGCGAGAAGACCTAATGTTTGACCGCTTTTAGTCCAAAACCACGCATAAAAAAAGAAGCTAACGATTAAAAGGTAAACAGAGTATTGCCATGAGTTAGGTTGGAATAAGTTGTTTTCTTGGAAAGGTAGTAATATTAACGTCGCTAAAAATAAAACAGCTATCAATAATAGCCCGTCATACAGAATAACGGCTAATCGTTTAACAAGCCCTGCGGGTGCTTTTATATCGTTCATTTGAATACTATAGTAATCGTGGAGCGTTCAGTTCGGCTCGGAATTGTTGGATGCGGTTTTCAATTTGGCTGCTTAAGTAAAAGTTATTATCAGCAGCGCGTAGCGCTTGTTCCAGTTGAATAATGGCATCTTTGGTTAACCCAAGCGAGAAAAAATATTCAGCTCTATATTGGAAACCTCTGACTGGGTTATCAACCTGGCCGTATGCGATAGACAGTAGGTCGAACACATTAGGCGTTGGTTCGTAGCGCTGTAAGTCATCATTCAAATACGTTAAGGCTTGTTGGGGTTTGCCATTATGTAACAGAACTTCTGCATACAATAAATTAACAGCGCGGCTTTGAGGGAATTGCTGCTTTGCTTGATGGAATAAAGCTAATGAACGTTTGGGTTTGTTATCACGGTATTCATTCAGTGCGAGGGCGGTTAAATAATGCAGTTGATTTGGATTTTGCTTTCTTAGTGTCGTTAAAATGCCCCGCGCTTTTTCAAATTGCCTATCTTTCATTAAAGCGAGTGCAAGCCCATAACGAGCAGCATCTTTGATCGCTGGAATGCCTTGTTTTGATTCGTCCGTTAATGCCTGTATAAGCTCGTTATTTGAAGTTTGTTGTTGTTTGCTAACACGAATTTTCATTCGAATTAAACGAAAATCTTGTGAGTCCTCAACTTGCTTATAAGGGTACTTTTCTGCTCGCGCGGCGGTATCTGAAATTCGTGAAGCAGGTGCAGGGTGGGTGAGTAATATTTCAGGAATTTTCTGGCCATATTGAGTGGTGGCAGTTTGCAGACGGCCAAAGAAAATAGGCATGCTTCTCGGGTCAAAGCCAGCATCGGCCAGGTTTTGCACGCCCACGCGGTCGGCTTCAGCTTCGTGGCTGCGAGTAAAGTTAATTTGTTGTTGTACTTGCCCTGCTTGTACCGCCAAAATGGCAGCAGGACCAATGCCTGGAACAGCAACCCCTAAAACAACCGCAGCGAGCGTCGCAGCAGCACTGGGTAACGACATTTGACTGGCCGTTTCAATTGCGCGTTGTAAATGTTGCTGAGTAACATGAGCTATCTCGTGTGCGACAACAGAAGCCAATTCGCTTTCTGATTCTGCCGCTAGGATAAGGCCGGTGTTGAGTCCAATATTGGCATCAGGCCCAGCAAATGCATTGATACGGTAGTCTCGGACGACAAAGAAATTAAACGGTCGGTCGGGTTGTTCGCTGAATTTAGTCACCTTATCACCCAGCTGTTGAGCGTAATCGTTTATTTCTTGATCACTACTGAGCGGGATACTTCGGCGGATGCTTCTAAGAAACGCTTTCCCGAGTTTCTTTTCCAGCTCACCCGAGATGATGATGTTTGATGTATTGCCAATATCGGGCAGTTTAATTCGGTTGTTTGCAAGGCTTTCTTTAGACCAAACAAAGGCACTCGTCGCTATCGCGATGGTAATAGCCGAGGTGAATAGTACGGTAAGAAAACGACGCATGATATTATGGTGAGTGTTCATATCTGTTTCAGTGTAATTGAGTTTAAAAGTAAGTTAAATGAAAATTTCTATTCAAATTAATGCAAGCCCCTACCAATACCAAGCTGCCGACACTGCGTGGCATTTTATCCAAGCGGCGATAGCGAAAGGGCATGAGGTTTATCGTGTTTTTTTTTATCACGATGGTGTTTATAACGCGCATCGAGACTCAAGGCCGCCCGGCGATGAAAGAGATATTGTGAAAAGATGGAGTAGTTTACAGCTTGAGCACGATGTGGGTTTAGTGGTGTGTGTATCATCAGCCCAACGAAGAGGCCTGTTGGAGCAGTCGGTTGCCTTAAAAGTAGGTGGCTATGAGCAGGCGTTGGCAAATGGGTTTCGAATAGCAGGCTTAGGCCTGTTGATGGAGGCGGTGATTGAGTCAGACCGCCATATAACGTTTGGTGCATAACGTGAAAACATTGTTTTTTATTGTTAATAAAAGCCTTCAAGGAAACGTGTGTGGGCAAGAGTTTTTAGATATGGCTTTAATGGCGGCCGCCTTTGATCAAAAGGTGGTGTTGCTGTTTGAAGGTGAAGGGGTTAACGCTTTGGTGAAAAACCAGTGCCCTGATAGCATGGAACTGAAAAATATAGTGCCGGTTTTAAATGCATTGCCAATCTATGATATTAATGACGTGCTGGTTGAAGAAGAGTCAATGGATGTTTGGGGACTAGTTGAAGAAGAGTTTGAGATTAGTGTTAATGCTCTATCTCGTAAAGCGATAAAAGAGCAACTAAATTTAGCCGATCACGTGTTTAGTTTCTGATGCTTTATATTGTTAATAAAAAAGGCGATGTGTTAAGAAATTGTCTCGATACGGTATCCACTAACGATGTGATTTTATTGACTGAAGGCGCGGTGTATGCAGCAGTCAATAAGGCGCAGCCTTCGGTTTTGTCTGAGCAGATTAGTGGTGTTACTATTTATGCCTTACTGCCGGATATGCAGGCCAGAGGCATTGATGTTGCGCGTTGTTATGAACATATTCAGTATGTCGATTATGCTGGTTTTGTCGATTTGGTTGAGCAAAATAATCCAGTGAGGTCTTGTTATTGATGTTGGAACAATTAGATCGCGATGAGTATGGTTTTCTCAGAAACAGGCAGCAGTGGAATAAAGCGGTGGCCGATGCATTGGCGTGTGAAGATGACTTAGTATTAACAGCGTCTCACTGGGAAATTATTGATTTTATGCGAGCTTACTATGATGAATTTAACCACCAACCTAATGCGCGTTTATTTGGCCAGGCGATAAAGAAAAAATTGGGTGCCGAGAAAGGCGCGTCTATTTATTTATACCAATTGTTTCCAGATGGGCCACTGAAATATGCGAATAAATATGCCGGGCTACCGATTCCGCCCTCGTGCATTTAATGCAAACCGAATTAATCAGCTTGCTTAAAGCGGTGGATTTGTCGCCTTTGTTTTTTCGTCGGGCGTTCTGATTGTGGTGCAGAGGCATTTATATCTTTGTTAAGAGCAATCAATGCTTTCCTTCGCTGAATGCTATCATCTTTTTCAAGATACAAAAGTTGGGCCTCTTTGGCCGGTCGGCGCTGTGGGTTTAAGCCGGTAATAATGATCTCCCAACGATAACCCACTTTGTTGATTTGTAATTCATCATCAAGACGAACTTCTTTGCTGGGCTTGGCTCGTTGATCATTGAGATGAACTTTGCCGCCTGAAATGGCCTCTGTGGCTAAGCGCCGTGTTTTAAAAAAGCGAGCAGCCCACAACCAAGTGTCTAAACGTTGTTTTGTAAGCGCTAACTTTTCTTTAGCCACAGTTACTTAAGCGAGTAAGGCGTCAAGTTTTCCAGTACTTTCAAGTCCATAAATTTCCGTGCAGTCACCAATATGTGTGTCACCATTAAAAATTTGCGGAACAGTTGTTCGTTGACTTTTTTGTATCATCTCAGCTCTTTTTTCAGGGTGTTCTGCGATGGAAATCTCTTCATAGGGTATATTTTTTTGATCCAGCAGGCGTTTAGCTTGAACGCAATATGGGCAAAGTGAAGATGTGTAAATTATGATGTTAGCCATGGTTTTTTTAGGGTTGCTTAAACAGATGATTCTAGCAGAATTGAAGGGTTAGTTAGTGAGATTAAAGGCTTAATGCTAGCGCTACGTTTCTGTTTTCAATAGGATATGAAAATATAAACGTTAAGCTAGCAGCTGAATGTTAAGAGTAAGACTGACTAGAGTATGTTAAAAATAGGCTATTGGCTTATTGTTAATAAAATATGCGTTTGTGTATGAGTAATGAAAAAGGAGCAGTGATGGGTGAAGAGGTAACACGTAAAGTTAAAAAAAATGATGAGGGTAAGCTGCTAGAGGAGTGTGACTACCTTGGTGAGCTAATGCATGGGAAGCGTATAATTTGGCATCCATCGGGTGTGAAAATATCAGAAACAGAATTTGTTCAAGGTGTGATGCAGGGTGAGCATATTTCTTGGTATTTAAAGGGGAATATAGCGCTGAAAGCATCTGTTGTGAATGGCGATTATCATGGTTTGCTAACGTCATATTGGCCGAATGGTGAAAAGCGTGAAGCAGGCCATCTAGATAAAGGAGAACGTGTCGGTATTTTCAAGTCGTGGTCTGACAATGGTGAACTTCTAGCAGAAAAAAATCATGATCAATAAGGACTAGGCTTTTGGCATTTCTAGCAAAAAAAGGGAAAAAAGCCTACAATGCGGCACTGCAATATAAATTAAATTATTTTAAGGCGAAATTAAATGAACAATAAAACCCCGCAAGAGTTATTCGAGAAGATGGCCAGCAGAGGCCATACTATGTTTAAAGATTTTTCTGCTAATGAGTCAAAGGAAATGATGGCGCAGTTTGCGAACTCTTGGAATACGATTATCACGCGTGCCATGGAAAGCCCTGAAGAGTGGGTTAAGACAATGACTGGTTTTTATCAAGATCAATTTAATCTTTGGGTTAACATGTTCAACCCTACGAGCTCATCGCTTGTACAACCAGAACGTGGAGATCGTCGATTTTCAGGAGAGGAATGGGAAGAAAGCCCCGTCCATAATTATTTAAAGCAATCTTATTTATTGTCTAGTCGTTGGTTAACCGGAATGGTTGAAGATTCAACACTAGATGATAAAACAAAGAAAAAATGTGATTTCTATACGCGTCAATTTATAGATGCGATGTCACCGTCAAACTTTGCGTTAACAAACCCTGAAGTACTGAAAGAAACGATTGAAAGTAAAGGTCAAAACTTAGTAGCAGGTTTGGAAAACTTAATCCAAGATATGGATAAAGGCAGCATTAGTATGACAGATGAGTCAAAATTCACCTTGGGTGAAAATTTGGCGACAACACCGGGCTCAGTGGTTTTTGAAAATAAATTAATTCAATTGATTCACTTCAAGCCGATGACTGAGAAGGTCAACGAGCGCCCGATTTTAATCGTTCCACCTTGTATTAATAAGTATTATGTTTTGGATTTATCTGAGCATAACTCATATGTTCGTTATTGCTTGGAACAAGGGAATGATGTGTACATTGTTTCATGGCGTAACCCTGATGAAACCTTGGGTGATGTGACATGGGATGAGTATATTTCAGAAGGCACCATTCCAGCCATTGATGCAGTAAAAGAAATCTCCGGTGCGAAAAAAATTAACGGTGTTTCTTGGTGTATTGGTGGAACAATGCTAGCAACCACAATAGCTGTATTAGCAACGAAACGTAAAAAGCCATTTGCCACAGTGACATTTTTTACGACCTTATTGGATTTCTCTGATCCGGGCGAGTTAGGCGTCTTTATTGATGAGTCTCAAGTACAACAGTTTGAACATAAACTAAAAGAAGGCGGTGTCATGCCAGGTAAGCAATTGGCAACTACTTTTGCGATGCTGCGTGCGAATGACCTTATTTGGAGCTACGTTGTTAATAATTACCTTAAAGGTAAAACACCCCCTCCATTCGACATTCTTTATTGGAATGCGGACTCAACTAATATGACGTCAGCCATGTATACATGGTATTTACGGAATATGTACCTAGAAAATAAACTCGCTGAACCTAAAGGTGTTCAACTATGCGGTGTGGATATCGATTTAGGCAAAATTGACTGTCCTATTTATTTCTTGTCGGCTATTGAAGACCATATTGCGCCTTGGAAAACGACCTTCATTGGAACAGAGTTGGTGAAAGGTGAGGTAGAGTTTGTATTGTCGGCCAGTGGACACATTGCCGGTGTTATTAATCCAGCCAGTAAAAATAAACGTCATTTCTGGAAAGAAGGTGAGTTAGGGAAAGGTGCTGAGCATTGGTTAGAGACGGCGGAAGAAGTTCCCGGTAGCTGGTGGAATCATTGGGATGCGTGGCTAAAAAGCCAGGGTAATAAAACTATTGATGCCCCAACACAATTAGGGACAGATAAATATCCTGAATTAGAAGCGGCGCCAGGTTCATTTGTATTGGCTAAATCAAGTTAGTTAATACACTTTAATGAATGAGGGCCTGATATATTAGGTGCTCTATAACGAGTATTTAAGCCACCGGTAAAACGGTGGCTTTTTTATCTTCACGGCCTTATTAGGATAATTTATGAAATCGCCATGTGTCAGATTATGTACCTTAAATGAAGAGGATCTGTGTCTTGGCTGTGGGCGGTTGGTGAATGAAATTACTTCGTGGAGTGCTTATTCTGATGAGCGCCGCGATGAGCTAATGAAAGAGTGTATGCGCCGCCTTCAAGTGCTTAAAATATCATCGTTAAATTTAACAAGTAAAAGAAATGAACCGATAGGCGGTCGTTGAATTATTCATTAATAGGGTCTTGATTACGTAAGTCTTAGGGGTAAACTAACCAACATTAATATAATAAATGGAGAGTGAGCATGAATGCCGAAAAAGTTGTTTTTAGTTTCTTTATTGTTTTGGCGCTGACTCTCAATTTTGGTTTTTTTATGGGTGAGCTGGATGACTTCCGGCATCATAATATCTACGAACTGTTTGCAACAATCTTCGTTAATTTAGTGGCAATGGGGCTTAAGTTAGGTGATCGAACTCAAGTCGGTGCGGTCTTGTTATCCACCAGTTTAGTCGCTAATTTGCAATTGATAGCAGCGGCACTTGTTTGGGGTTATGTCACGCAAATTTCTGGCACAGGGTTAACAACCGATAACACATCGGTCATTGTGTCTTTATCGGGGGGCGCACTTATTGCTAACGTCATTTCTGTGGTGATGCTGGTCTCTGAAACCCTGATGTCTCGTCGGTAGCATTTAAGTCTATGTCTGACTCATCACTGGGCAGAGTATCATTTATAGTGTTGCGGCATATGCGCATGCCGATTATCGTCTTCATAACGGTGTATGCAGTGTGCATTTTGGGTATGGTTTTAGTTCCAGGCTTACCAGATGCAAATGGCCAATCGACCTACATGTCATTTTTTCACGCCTATTACTTTTTAGCGTATACGGCAACAACAACGGGGTTTGGTGAATTACCAGTACCCTTTAGCAATGCACAAAGAGTTTGGGCGATTTGTTGTTTGTATATCAGCGTGATTACTTGGCTATATACGGTCGGTAAAATCATCTCATTATTAAAAAACCCTCATTTACACTCTGCTTTTGAGGAAGAAAGATTTATAAGGGCGGTTAGCAAAAAAACCAGAGATTATTATTTAGTGTGTGGTTTTGGTGATACTGGTAGCCTGATCTTACGTGGTTTAACCGAATCGGGGTTTTCTGCCGTTGTGCTTGAATTAGACGATGAGCGAATTAAAGCCCTAGAGCTGCGTGACTACCCCACTAAAGTGTTAGGGCTTTGCGCAGATGCAAGGGTTCCGCGTTATTTATTAGGGGCCGGTATAGAAACTGATAAATGCGTTGGTGTTTTAATTTTATCAAATGATGAAGAAGCGAACCTTAAAGTAGCTGTGTCGGCAAGGATATTAAGGCCGGATATTAAAATTATTTGTCGCTCAACATCTGCTGATAACGAAAGTGAAATTCTTGCTATTGGTGGGGATACTCATGTTGTTGACCCCTTTCGGGTTTTTGCAAGTTACCTTAGTTTGATTATTTACAACCCAACGATACAGACATTAAATGAATGGATGTCTGGTGAATCTGGTGTGGCATTAGATCGAAACATTTGCCCCTTGAAAAACGGTAAGTGGATTCTGTGTGGGCACGGCCGAATGGGGACTGTTATCTATAAAAAATTGTCTGAAAAGGGTATTGATATCACGGTAGTCGAGCCTCTTGTGGAGAAAATTGAGGATATTGCCGAGCATGCTGTATTAGGTCGGGCGAATTTAGAGAACTTAAAAAAAGCCGGCTTGTCGGATTGTGTTGGCTTAATTGCGGGCACAGATAACGATACGTTTAACTTGAGTATGGTGCATCAAGCTAATAGAGAAAACGACTCATTATTTTCTATTGTTCGGCAAAACAAGCATTCGAATGAGGTGCTTTTTAAGAAAGCAGATGTAGACTATATTTTACAACCGAGCTTGGTGATAGCGCGGATGGTTTTGTTTATGCTGACAGCGCCCTTATTAAAGTCATTTTTTGCGCACTTACGATTACTATATGAAAATGACCCAAGCCGATTAGCCGATATAATGAACAGGTTAGCACTTGAAGTCGGTGGTAACTTCCCCGCACTAAGAACATACACTATCAATAAGAAGGAAACATCGGCTGTGTATGCAAAGTTATTCGAAAACGAATCAGTGGATTTGGGCGATATTTATCGAGACCCTGCCAATAGGGATGTTTTTTTGAAAATGGTTCCATTAGTTCACCGGCGTGGGAAAGTCATCAAAGTGTTGCCAGATGATAATTTGCCATTGAGAGAAGGCGATGAGCTGTTATTTTGCATGCGACCAAAACATAGAGTGTTGTTAGAGGCAAATTTGGCTAATAGGTACACCTTAGATTATCTGCTCACTGGGAAAGACTTAGTTCGCAGCGATTTCTTTAAATGGCTTAGAGCTAAAGCATAATCGTTAAGTATTAAGACAAAGGCTTCACTTAAACGATCAATCAGTTTGATTCGGCTTTATACCCAAGGGGCATAAGTCTCACTCAAACGATCAATCAGTTTGGTTCGGCTTTATACCCAAAGGGCATAAGTCTCACTCAAACGATCAATCAGTTTGGTTCGGCTTTATACCCAAAGGGCATAAGTCTCACTCAAACGATCAATCAGTTTGGTTCGGCTTTATACCCAAAGGGCATAAGTCTCACTCAAACGATCAATCAGTTTGGTTCGGCTTTATACCCAAAGGGCATAAGTCTCACTCAAACGATCAATCAGTTTGGTTCGGCTTTATCGAGCCAGCGCTCAATGGCGTTAATGTCAGCATGATTCATAAGGGCAGGGGAATGGCCAGTATTTGGAATCTCTAGCAACGTCGACTTAGCATGGGTTTTGATCATTTTTTTGGCCGTAGATGGTTCTAATAAATCAGAATCCGCACCATGTATGATTAGGGTTCGCTGCTGAATATTCTTCCATACAGGCCACAAGTCTATATCTTCAAGTGGTTCGCTTTTAAACGCTTGGGCTATGCCGGGGTCATAATTTAGGCTTAGTTGGCCATTCTCTAATACACGTTGTCCATAATGCCTTATGTGCTGCCATTGTTCATTTGTTAATTCGCCAAAGCCTGCGTAAATGGTTCGTATGTAGTGGTCGAGTTCTTCGCTGGTATCAAAACAAGGTGGATTGCCAACATAATCAGCGATCCGCATGAGTGCAGATTTAGGCACAAAAGGCCCAACATCGTTAAGAATTAACTGTTCAATGGGGGAGTTTTCTAGCGAGGCTAATGCCATTCCTAATAAGCCACCCATAGAGGTGCCTAGCCAACTGACTTTATTGGCACCTGTTCTGGCGATGATCATTAAGGCGTCAATAGTATACTGATTGTAGTCATAAGCTAGTTTGTTATGAAGCCAACTGCTTTCACCACGCCCAGGTAAATCAAAACAAATCACCCTTCGTTTAAGTGATAATTTTTTTGCCAGAATATCAAAGTCATGTTTATTACGAGTTAACCCATGTGAACAGATGAGGATGTCAGGGTTTTCAATATCGCCCCAATCGGTATAGGCTAGGCGATGTAATCCAGCCGTAGAGCAGCTAGTAACGTATTGAGTTTTCATGTTATTTGGTGATTTATTGTTGCAATGCATCTATAATCGAAAGCTGTGATTTTTTAAAGAATAACCTAAAACTTGGAGAGAAGCATGGGTGAAATTAGAGAAGTGGTTGTACTAAGTGCTGTTAGAACGGCCATTGGAGATTTTGGTGGCAGTTTAAAATCGGTAGCTCCTAGTGCTTTAGCTGCAATTACGTTGAAAGAGAGTGTTGCCCGCGCAGGTATTGAACCCGCTGAAGTTGGCATGGTGGTAATGGGGACAGTCATACCGGAAGAAGAAAGAGCGCCTTACACAGCTCGTGTGGCCCAAATAGAGGCAGGCATTCCTTGTGAAACGTCTTGCGTGGCTGTTAATCGCTTGTGTGGCAGTGGTATGCAAGCGATTGTAGATGCTGCACAAGGCATCATGCTTGGTGATTACGATGTTGCTATTGGTGCGGGCGTTGAGTCGATGAGCAACGCTCTATATGGCTTGCAGGGTGCGCGTTGGGGTCAAAAAATGGGTCATGGTCAAATGATCGATTTAATGCTTTCTGGATTAACAGATCCATTTGGAACGGGTCATATGGGGATGACAGCTGAAAACTTGGCCGATAAGTACAGCATCTCTCGCGAAGATCAGGATGCATTAGCTGTCACGAGTCATCAAAATGCTGCACGGGCTCAAGCCGAGGGCCATTTTGATGGTCAAATTGTTCCAGTTGAAATTAAAACGCGTAAAGGCGTCACTGTTTTTGATAAAGATGAACATGTTCGTGCAGATATTTCAATTGAGAAATTAAGTGGTATGCGTCCTGCCTTTAAAAAAGGCGGTAGCATTACCGCGGGTAATGCGTCAGGTATTAACGATGCATCTTCTTCAGTGGTGCTAATGGCTAAAGATGCAGCTGAGGCACGCGGTCTAAAACCAATGGCTAAATTGGTTGCTTATTCGCATGCAGGTGTTGCGCCAGAGATTATGGGTATTGGCCCAGTGCCAGCGGTTGAAAAAATCTTAGCCGACACCGGCTTAAGCATTGCCGATATTGATGTGTTTGAAGTTAACGAAGCGTTTGCTGCACAAGCATTAAGCGTTTGTCGTGAATTAAAACTGCCGATGGATAAAGTGAATGTTAATGGTAGTGGTATTTCTTTAGGGCACCCTATCGGTGCAACAGCCAATATTATCGTTGTGAAGGCATTGCATGAACTTGAACGTGTTCAGGGTAAGTATGCACTAGCGACACTTTGTATTGGTGGTGGCCAAGGCATTGCTACTATTTGGGAGCGCATGTAGTCGTTAAGTTCAAAAACGCTAAAAAAGCGGGTTTAATGCCCGCTTTTTTATTGCTGTTAAGAAGATTACTTTTGTAAGGCTTTTGGTAAAGAGAAGGTGACTTTTTCCTGAGTACCGCTATGTTCGGTGACAGTTGTGCCGCCCCATGCTTTAAGTTGTTTAATCACGCGCTGAACTAATTCTTCTGGTGCAGAAGCACCAGCGGTCACACCAACACTCTTTACACCGTTTAGCCAATTCTTATCAATATCCTCTGCACCATCAATTAGGTAGGCCTGCTTACCAAGTTTTTCAGCGATTTCACGAAGCCTGTTTGAGTTTGAACTATTTGGTGAACCGACGACTAAAACTAACTCTGATTTAGCGGCCAGCGATTTAACAGCATCTTGTCGATTTTGTGTGGCATAACAAATATCGCTTTTTTTAGGGCCTGAGATTCGCGGAAATTTTGCTTGTAGCGCATCTATGATTGATTCAGTATCGTCCATAGAAAGGGTGGTTTGGGTTACGTAAGAAAGCGGTACATCAATAGGAATGTTTAACGAGGCGACCTCTTGCGGTGATTCAACCAGCAAGATGTTGGCATTGGGGCTTTGTTGTTCGTATCGTCCCATTGTCCCTTCAACTTCAGGATGACCTTTGTGGCCAATGAGAACAACGTAGCGTCCTTTTTTTGCATTACTAACCACTTCCATATGAACCTTGGTCACTAACGGGCAGGTTGCATCAAAAATGTTAAGCTTTCTGCGTTTTGCTTCATCTTCCACCGCTTTTGATACGCCATGGGCGCTAAAGATAACGGTGGAGTCATCGGGAACCTCGTTTAGCTCATCAACAAAGATAGCCCCTCTTTTTCTTAAACTTTCTACTACAAAGCGGTTATGTACCACTTCATGCCGAACATAGATAGGTGCACCTAATAGCTCCAGAGCGCGCTCTACTATTTCAATCGCACGGTCGACACCGGCACAAAACCCTCTTGGGTTGGCTAATTGTATTTGCATTTAATTTTTATCATCTGCGGTTTGGCGGGTTTTATTCCATAAAACTTCAGTCTGCCCATCTTGCCGAGCAAGGACACGAGCTAAAACAAATAAAAAATCCGATAAGCGGTTGAGGTATTTTACAACGGGTGGGTTAATGTTTTCTTCTCTGGCTAGACTGACGGCAAGGCGCTCTGCCCGTCTACATACTGTTCTTGCAACGTGGCAGGTGGCCGCTGGAAGGTTACCGCCGGGTAAAATAAATTCTTTTAAGGCAGGAAGGTCTGCGTTGTGCTCGTCGAGCATTTTTTCCAGGTTTTCAATGTTGGTATTACTAATGGCACTATAACCTGGAACACAAAGCTCACTGCCTAGGTCAAATAGGTCGTGTTGTATATCGAGCAGTTGCTGGGCTATTTTTTCATTAAGACCAAACGCAATAACAAGGCCAATCTGGCTGTTGAGCTCATCTACGGTGCCATAAGCTTCAACGCGCAAAGAATCCTTATCGACACGGCTACCATCGCCTAAGCCGGTGGTGCCAGAATCACCAGTGCGAGTGTAAATTTTAGAAAGTCGGTGCCCCATAATTTAATTAAGACCTATAGGATTAAAGTGTTTCTTATTATAAACCAGTTCTTTTAGTGTGCCCTGAATGGATAGGATATAAACGGTGCCTTTCGTCGATAGTTGATAGAGGGAGAGTTGTTTATGATTGACCGATTGGTTTTTGGTATTCTTTTTAGTCGAGCACCAATAAGCTAATACTCGCCAACTTCATATTTATGTATAGCTAACCCAGTTAATCAGGCTGAAGTGCTAAATTAGAGTCTTTTTTGAACCCAGTTATTCGATCGCCGGTCCCGGTGTGACCGTCGGTCTGACACCTCTTCAAACCTAATACTGTCGCGTCGGTCGTTTGTTTTACGTCGTTGATGTAGAGGCTGTCTTTTTTCAACTAAGCCAGCATGCTTGCAACGACAGATGCTTTTTGTGCAATTATCTAAGGGTAAAGCAGGGACACTGTTGATGGGAAATGGTTTTTTTGCCACCTCTCGCACCGCCTCACAGCATAGACTCTCATTAACGAAGTCGATGTTAAAGCCCCAGTATCTTTTGCTGTCAATCATTGATTGAAGCTTCTGTTGTTGGATCTTTATAGGCGTATTAAGCGCGCGAGAAACTTCGTGTGATTGTTTGTTTTTGTAGTAAAAAAATGCTGATATCACTACTATGAGCAGAATGAAAGCAACTAACATAAGAATGCCTTGTAAATCAGTGGATCATAATTATATGTTCTTTAATAAATATCGCAAACCCAACTGTTCACCACAGTTAATATGAGAACGTTAAGGATTGTCTTGCTATTGTGTATTTTTGTTTTTGTGGCTTTTTATAGCAAGCTACAGCGGCTAGAAAGTACTGCATGGACAGAGCCATTACAGGTTTCTATTTACCCTATCAATGGAGATGCTAGCGAGTTAACAGAGCAGTATATCGAGACCTTAACCGAGGAAAATTTTCATTCTGTGGCTGCTTTTTTGAAAAAACAATGGCGTGTTTATAGTGAAGATGACTTTATGCCTGTTGTTGTTAGTTTGAAGCCGCTTGTGTTGTCTCAACCACCGCTGCCGCCTACAAGCGGCAATATGTTGAAGGTTGTTTTTTGGAGTTTACGTTTAAGGTGGTGGTCCTATCAGAACAGCGTTGACAGTGATAAAAGCACGGTTAATATTTTTGTCCGCTATCATCAGCCGGATACTAATCAGCGTTTAGCCCATTCGTTAGGGCTTCAAAAAGGGCTGATAGGTGTGGTTAATGGTTATGCATCGGTTAATTACCAAGAACAGAATAATATTGTGCTGGCACATGAAATGTTACACACCGTTGGTGCATCAGATAAATACAACTTAACAACAGGGCAACCGGCTTACCCAAGTGGCTTTGTAAACCCTAATGCTCGTTATGATCAATCAAAGGCAGAAATTATGGCGGGAAAGATCCCTGTAAGTGTTAATGAGTCGGTCATGCCTGATTCATTGCGGCAGTGTATTATCGGTAAAAAAACGGCTTATGAAATAGGCTGGTTGGCGGATAGGGTTGATATAAGTCAATGACTATAATAGTAGTTAGGCTAGAATAAGCTAATATGAAAATAGAATAACTGAGGCTGAGCAAATGTTTTTTCAAGAACTGAATAATATTCAATGTAAATCATATCTAATTGCTGACTTAGATGCCGGTGAAGCAGCCATTATTGATCCTATCGATAGCAAAATAGATCGATACCTTGCAATATTGGCCTACCACCACCTTAAGCTAAAATTTGTGGCCGATACGCATACGCACGCAGATCACCGCTCAGCTTGTACGGCGATGAGACGGTTAACCGGTTGTGATGTGATGATGCATGAATTATCACCTCAACCGAGTGTTGATAAGCGCTATACAGATGGTGATGAGTTAAGCGTGGGTGATATCAAAATTAAAGTATTGCATACACCCGGTCATACACCGGATAGCGTGAGTTTTTATGTTAATGAAGACCGTATTTTGACGGGTGATTTAATTTTAATTCAAGGCACGGGGCGTTCGGATTTTGCCGGTGGAGATGCGGGTCAACAATTTGATTCAATTATCAATAAAGTATTTACCCTGCCTGACGAAACGCTTTTATTTCCTGGGCATGATTATCGTGGTAATACAGAGTCAACGGTTGGGCAAGAAAAGTCGACTAATCCACGTATTTCAGGAAAAACGCGTGAGCAATATATTGAGGTGATGGAGAATTTGAATTTACCTCTCCCCGAAAAAATTCAAGAAGTGCTACAGATTAACCAAAGTGAAGTAGATGATGAGGTGCTTCAATTCCCAATGCTCGCTGAGCTTAATCAAGTGTTACAAATGGACCCTGCATCGGTAAAAGCAAGGCTTGAAGAAGTTGCTAATAACAGCGTTATTATTGACGTAAGAGAAGAGGCCGAGTTTGTCGGTGAGCTTGGGCATATTGCTGGAAGCCGCCTAGTTCCAATGAAGTCTATTGCTAATAGTTTGGAAGACTTGGAGTCGTTGAAAGATAAGGAAATTATTTTAGTGTGTCGCTCTGGAGCAAGAAGCACTACATCTGCAGCTATCTTGAAGGGCTTGGGTTTTGAGGACGTGAAAAACATGAAAGGCGGGATGTTGCAGTGGAAGAAATCTGGTTTTCCGATCGAGCGCTAGCGCAGACTGCAGATATATAACGTGGCTTAGAAGGTAATATGTTGAGATTGAGTTAAACGTATTAATTCTCTAAAACTATACCTTGCCTCATTTCTAAGCTTGTTCTTTATCAAGATCGGCCCAATGATGGGAGGTATCCAAAAATCTGGGGCAAGTGTGCCAGAAAACTCAATATACGAACCCACTGGACTGTCTGATAATTGCCACTTTATCAAGCCAGATTTGAAATCACTATGTTCGGGAACAATGTAGGCAGCAAGTGCGTTATCAGATACGTTCAGCGATAGGGTGAGCTGTTTGTCAAAGCAGATAATGAAAAAACAATAGCGAAGGTTGATTAATAAATCCCCATTTTTTAGTAACTGGCTTTTGTAAATCAGTCGACTAAACGTGTTTAAGTTATCGTAAGCGGTTAAGAGTGGGTAAATAGCATTCCGTTTAGCATTTAGGTGTGTTGAAAGGCTAGCGCGGTAGATGCCGTCATCGTAGCTAACGTCTACCACTAAAGGTTGATTCGCCGTTGCTGCAAAAGGTGAAAAGCATAAGATGAGGAGAGCAAGAAAGGCGTTGGCTTGAAACACGCGTTGTTTGGGGTAATGCTTAGAGGTTTATTTTAGGCATAAAAAAACCCGATGAACATCGGGTTTTAATAAGGCTTAACGCTTAAGCGGCTTGAACAGGAATTGCATTTTTTGTTTCTTTAACGCCGTTATTTTCATCAAGATAAATTAAACGGGGTTTGAATGTTGCCAATTCTGCTTCGTTGTATTCTGAGTAAGCGCAAATAATTAAAATATCACCAGCGGTTGCTCTACGTGCAGCAGCACCATTAACAGAAATAATGCCGGTATTTTCTTCAGCTCTAATAGCATACGTGGTGAAACGTTCGCCATTATTAACATTGTAGATATCAATTTGTTGATATTCGCGGATACCTGAAAGATCAAGTAGGCTTCCATCAATGGCGCAAGAGCCTTCATAGTGCAGTTCACTGTGTGTCACAGTGGCTCTATGTAACTTTGTTTGTAGCATTGTTGAACGCATAAATTGTAAGCGGTTTTAACTAAAAGGGTGGGAATTATGCCTGATATGTTGTTTTTCATCAACAACAATGTGCGATTGCAATAAAGTGTTAAAAATCATCTGACTATAAAACTTGAGCATTCATTAGAATTTTACCGGAGGCGGTATATCATCAAGACCTGTGGACTGCGAGACAATATTTTTGGCCGTGCTTCTAGACTGCTCTGAGAGGTTATCTATTGTCGCTGAGTTAGTATCATCGGTTGGGCTTTGCGCGTCACTTGGTGTTAATAAATGTAAGGTTTGAGTTGGAAATGCTAAGTTGATCTGTTGAGCTTTAGCGAGACGTAAAATGTCCAATAAAAACCGTTGGCGCTCACGTAATTCGGTACTCCAGTCGGGTGTTTCCCAAAACACATAAACAAGAACATCTAAGGATGATGCGCCAAGTGAATTAAGGTAAACGTGAAAGTAATCTTTTCGCATATAAGGGTGTAACCTAATGATCTCTCTCACGCCTTCGCAAAAGGCTTCAATTTTGTCAGGCGGGGTATCGTAGGTTAGCGAGACATTGCATTTAAGGCGGCGGTAGCGACGTTGGCCCATGTTATCCACTTTTGCTGTGATAAAGATAGCATTTGGGAGGGTAATAAGGGAGTCATAAAAGGTTCGAATTTTAGTGCTTCTTAAGCCGACTTCTTCAACACTGCCTTCTATATCATTAACGACTATCCAATCACCGGTATGGAAGGTTTGGTCTAAAATAACGGTGATCGAACCAAATAAGTTTTGTACCACATCTTTCGCTGCTAAAGCAAAGGCCAAGCCACCGAGTCCAAGACTTGCCAGCAAGCTTGAGACGTTTAAATTTAAATTAGAGGCAATGAACGTGATGCCAACCACGGTCACGAAAACTTTTAAGGTTTTTCTAATGAGCGGAACCAGTACATCATCTACTTTATTGTCAGTTTTACCGGCTTGATAATGTAAGTAAAGAGTGACTAAATCAACGAGTCTATACGCTCCCCAAACGCCAGCAATACCGGCCAGTATTTTAACGGCAACTAGCAAAATAATCATCGCTTGGTCAGGTAGTGCGAGCAGGTTTAAGCCCGCCCACCAAATACCGGCCATTACCAGCATAGCTAAAGGCCTGAGCATATCTTCAGGGGTATCTTTAAAGGCTTGGGTTTTAGTTTTATGACGGAAATTCTTTACGAGTATTTGTAAGATGAATGCAGTGACTTTGTCGGCAATAACACCGAGAGCAATGGAGAGTAAAATACCTAACCATTTCCAGTTCTCAAGTAGGAAAGAGCGAGCCCTCAGCGACTCAGGTAATTGCTGGCGAAATTGAATATGCCAAGGTGTGAATTGTGCGTTTTCATCATCAATTTTTAGTGTTTTTTTAGAGGCCAATTCATCAATAATGGCAGGTAATGATGACATTGTTTGTTGGCTAAATAACCAGCGACCATTAGGTGATTTAACAAGCCGGATACTGTCATTCTGGTATTGAGCAAAGAGGTAGGAGTTGCCTGACTTTTCTGCTGGAATGGCAGTGAGCTTAACAATTTTAGTTTTATCAATGGCCTCTAGTAACATCCAAGCAAGGTCTCGGCCCTTTTCCTCTCGAATAAGCGGGTTGATAGCGGATAAATCTAGCGTGCTTGTTGCTTTATCAATTCGGTCTGGTTTGCCACGTTTGATATCATTCATGCTATGCAAGAATGTGGTAAATGCTTCCCTTGGAGAGCTAAGGCCTAGTTCTTCAGGGGTGACGGTGTGTAGAGTATCGGCTGTTTCGGTGGTATTTGAATCTTTAGCGAAACAAAAGCCAGTGCTCAGTATGAGGATAAGGGCCAGTAGTACTTTTTTCATAATAAATAAAGGGGTTATATGCGGTTGACGTATACATTGTCGATCAGCCTTGTAGAGCCTAAAAAGGCCGCCGCGACAATAATGAGTTCCTTGTTGTGTTGAGTGGCGGGCTTAAGTTCGTTAAGCTGATAAATATGTAGGTAGTCAGGTTTAAAACCAGCCTCGAGGAGGTCTTTTTTAGCTTGGCTTTCGATGGCCTTGAAGTCAGTGTTCCTAGTCAAAATAAGTTGCTTAATATTCTGCAATATTTGATGAAGGCGAGGGGCTACTATTCGTTCTTCTTCAGATAAATAGCCATTACGAGAACTCATTGCTAAACCATCGGCCTCTCTGACGATGGGTTCGCCGATAATGCGAATGGGAATATTTAGATCATCAACCATGCGGCGAATAACAGCCAATTGTTGAAAGTCTTTCTCGCCAAAAACAGCAACATCAGCTTGGCATATATTAAACAGTTTGCAAACAATGGTGGTTACGCCATCAAAGTGCCCCGGTCTTGAGGCGCCGCAGAGTACCTCTGTGATATTGGGTACATGTACATGAGAGGTGTTTTCACCACCGAGTGGGTATATTTCATCAATGCTGGGTGCAAAAAGAATATCGGTATTAAGTGACTCAAGTTTTTGGCAATCGTCTTTGAATGTTCGCGGGTAGCTATCTAGGTCTTCATGTGCGGAAAACTGTGTCGGGTTAACAAATATCGTCACAATGACTGTCTCAGCGTGTTGCTGCGCCGTGCTGACCAACTGAAGGTGCCCTGGGTGTAAATTGCCCATTGTTGGAACCAATGCGATGGATTGGTTAGCCTGCCTGCGTTGCTTCAACTCCTTTTGCAGCTCGCTAATGGTATGGATAACAAGCATGACTAGAAAGAATGTACTTCCGCAGGGAATTCACTGTTTTTAACGGCCTGTACGTAGGCTTTCACCGCATCGCTAACATTGCCGGCTTCAAGCATAAAGTTTTTGCTGAACTTTGGCCGTTTGCCAGCGGTAATATCGAGCATATCGTAATTAACAAGCACTTGGCCATCACAATGCACACCGGCGCCAATACCGATAATGGGGATGTTAACACTGGCTGTTAATTGCTTGGCTAAAGAAGCGGGAATACATTCTACGACGATTGCGCTGGCACCGGCTTGTTCTAGGCATTTTGCGTCTTCAAGAATAATATTTGCTTGAGCTTCGTCCTTACCTTGCACACGATAACCACCAATTTGGTTAACGGATTGAGGTAGTAAACCTAAATGCCCACACACGGGAATGCCTTGGTCGACGATGTGCTGAACGCTATCGAGAATTTTTTGACCACCTTCAAGTTTTACCATATTGGCATAACCTTGTTGCATAAGAATAGCCGCGTTACTAACGGCTGTCTGTGGGTCGGGGTAGCTCATAAAG
>Ga0209345_10000515_pt1 | contig 49194 bp, 33 predicted proteins | sample Cruoilmetagenom7_FD_187294 | JGI IMG/M metagenome (GOLD analysis project Ga0209345, IMG submission 187294) | Oil polluted marine microbial communities from Coal Oil Point, Santa Barbara, California, USA - Sample 7 (SPAdes) (version 2) | ecosystem: Environmental > Aquatic > Marine > Oil seeps ... | reverse complement strand
CTATAGATTTCCATATATCAAATTTCACTGCGTTATCGGTCGGAATCCTCGACGACGTACTACAATGTACGACTTACTCGGATTCCTCCCTCTGGCCTTGTGAAATTTAATATCTGAAAATCTATATTATCGCTGAAATAATAAAGGAGTAGGACACACATGGTAATTTGAAGATTTGGATAGCTGTCAGCGGTAAGCGATCAGCATTCAGCTTAAAATGGTGGAAATCCTTATTTTAAAGGCTGAAGGCTGACGGCTCAAAATCTTCATTTTAAGAATACAACATTAACTCCTTATAATTTCAGGTTTTTCTAGGTTTTCGTTCTGGCACTAATTAAAAAGAGTTTCGAGATTTCGGTTACTTACTATTTCGGAAAAAAGCGTTCAAACCTTAAGTTATATTTTTTCAACAATCAGTCTTAAAGTAACTTCTCAAAAAGTTCTTACCTGCGCAGTTACACAAATCCAGTGTGTTGAAGTTGCTCTGATGATAAAGTCAGCTAAGGGACGGGGAAAACTGGCCGACCGTAAAAATTCCGGACTACCTTCCTCTTTGGTCACGGTTGACATTGGGTTTATCAGGATGGGGATAAGGGTGTCGCCAAGTAATATCCGGAAATATGCCAGACATCTTTTCCAGGCTCTTTTCATATTCGGCTATCAGTCTGTCCTCAGCATCATAGTCAAAGGGGTCCCTTAGTCTCTGCTCGATCTCTCCCCCTCTATCAGGCGGATTATCCAGATAGTATTGAACAGTTCTCTTGAACCCGTCTTTTGCTTTGAAGAGGTCTTTGTATCCCAGTTGGGCCTTTATTTTCCTTAAATCCAGTACCCGGTGATGAAGCTCGCCGGTCTTTTGTGCAAAAGGACGTAACGGCATTGCGTAAGGCATGGATGGGGTTGCGAGTTTCGCCGGCATAAGCACCAATTCCAAACGGCAGTCCATTATGTCAGAGATAATTTCCACCCAGTCCTTCAAACTCAAGGCGTCTTCGTCCGCTATGTTGTATATCTGCCCGGCAGACTCGTCCGGATGATCCACACACAACAGAATTCCATGAGCCATATTTTCCGAATATCCTCTTGACTCAATAACAAGTCCGCTGTCAGGTATAATAAGCTTCTTCCTCCGGTCAAGTACTCGGCGAATTATGCTCCACTCTCCCGGAATGAGTTGCCTCGGTCCGTAGATCATCGGGAATCGAAACAGCGTAGCGTTATAGGAACCTAGATCATGGCTTTCCATAACTGTCAATTCGGTTTTCACCATCAGGTTGGAGAAACGAGAGAAAACATCCGTCTCCGACCCGTTCGTTTCAAGACTATCCGTCACAGGCGCGTCTTCTGAGATGAGACAGGAAGGTTGTTGTCCTGGATCATGCCAGCGTCTATATACTGCAGCTCCCCCCGCACAAATTAACCTTTCGGTCCTTCCTCTCATCACTTCCGCCACAAAACGCAACCTTCCATACATTGCTATTACTACGTCAAAGGTGCGTGATCCCAAAGCGTCGTTGAGGGTTTCCACAAAATGGGGATCACCATGCAGATGTTCGATCTCGGAAGGTAGATCTATTTCGTGGGTTCCGCGATGAAGCATCGTTACCTTGTAGCCTCTTTTAAGTAATCCATCCAATACAAACGGGCCTGTGGGCCCAGTTCCTCCAATGACTAATGCCTTCATAATTACCTCTAGTTTTGTCTGCAGAAATTTTGAAACTCATTTGTAATTATGTCTTTAAGCCATTGTCAGGGGGGCTATTCGCCCCCCCGACAATTTGTAGCTCATAATTGAGTTTCAAAATTTCTGGTCTGTTTATTTTTGTTTGTGTTTGACAATACCACTTTTTCACAGAACCGATCAATTAGTTTTTTTGAAATAAACACTCCTTACACCCGGCTATCCTCGAAAGCCTGGATTTGTGAGGTATAGATTTTCATATATTAAATTTCACGGCGTTATCGGTCGGAATCCTCGACGACGTACTCAATGTACGACTTACTCTGATTCCTCCCTCTGGCCTTGTGAAATTAAATATCTGAAAATCTATAGTTGGTATTACACAGCTCGGGAATTGCCATGAGAAAGAAAATTTGATCTTGACTTAAACATTAGTACAAGTACAATGTACATATTAACGAGTTACTGTTTGAATGGGACGTATTGAAGAAAAAGGCTATATAGATTTTCATATATTAAATTTCACGGCGTTATCGGTCGGAATCCTCGACGACGTACTCAATGTACGACTTACTCTGATTCCTCCCTCTGGCCTTGTGAAATTAAATATCTGAAAATCTATAGCACTCCAACTTAGGTTTTTTAAAACCGGTCTCCTGGTTTTATTGGAAGAAGATGATAAGGTTAAACGACATTATAGATAAAGTAGCTGCTTATAACCCTTACGCTGAGAAGGACTTGATTGAAAAGGCATATGTGTTCTCTGCCAAGATTCATCAGGGACAGGTTCGTCTGTCTGGTGAACCTTATCTTGTCCATCCGTTGGAAGTGGCGGCTACCCTGGCTGACTTGAAGTTAGACGCAGCGACTATCGCTACAGGGTTACTACATGATGCTGTGGAGGACACCTATACAACCCCGGAAGAAATAGAGAAGGAATTTGGTAAAGAGATTAACTTTCTAGTTGATGGGGTTACAAAGATCAGTAAGATAATATTTGATTCTAGAGAGGAACGACAGGCCGAGAGTTTTAGAAAGATGCTGATAGCCATGGCTAAGGATATAAGGGTGATACTTGTAAAATTAGCGGATAGGCTTCACAATATGGCAACATTGGAATACCATTCTCCGGAAAGACAAAAGGATATTAGCCAGGAAACCTTAGACATTTATGCCCCGCTGGCAAACAGATTGGGTATAGGCTGGATCAAGACTGATCTTGAGGATAGCTCGTTACGATTCCTTGATCCGGATGAGTACTATGATCTAAAAAAAAAGGTGGCCAAGAAGAAGGAAGAGAGAAATGAATACATAAATGAGGTAAAATCCATCATTTCTGAGAAATTGGCAGAGCATAATATTAAAGACAGGGTGGAAGGGAGATCCAAGCATCTTTATAGTATCTATATGAAGATGAAGAATCAAAACATAGATTTCGGTCAGGTCTATGACCTCATTGCCTTCAGGATCATCCTCGACAACATTAAGGAGTGCTATGAGACTCTGGGCATGATTCATTCCCTTTGGACACCCGTTCCCGGTCGATTCAAAGACTATATTGCTATGCCAAAGGCAAATATGTATCAATCTTTGCATACTACAGTTATTGGACCATACGGGGAGCGGGTTGAGATCCAGATACGCACAGAGGAGATGCACAGAATTGCAGCGGAGGGGATAGCTGCCCACTGGAAGTACAAGGAAGGAAAAGATGTTGGAGACAAGACTGATAGAGGCTTTGCTTGGCTAAGGCAGCTCTTGGAATGGCAACAGGACATGAAAGACCCCAAAGAGTTTTTGGAGTCCTTTAGAGTTGATCTCTTCCCAGAAGAAGTATACGTTTTCACCCCAAAGGGCGATGTAAAAGAGTTCCCCAGGGGCGCTACTCCGTTGGATTTTGCCTATAGCGTTCATACCGATGTGGGATGTCGGTGTACGGGGGCCAAGGTAAATGGCAGGATAGTTCCTCTAAGATATGAATTAAAGAATGGGGATACTGTGCACATATTGACGTCAACTAATCAATGTCCCAGTATTGATTGGTTGAACATTGTAAGGACATCAAAGGCTAAAGCTAAGATTCGTCAATGGATCAAAACCAACGAGCGTGAGCGGAATATCTTGCTTGGATCGGAAGCATGTGAAAGGGATTTTAAAAAATATAAACTCAACTTTTCTAAACTTGTCAAGTCTGGAGAGCTTAAGGAGGTGGCGGAGAAGTTAAGCCTCGTAGATATCGACGATTTACTGGCAGAAGTGGGGTATGGGAAACTTTCTGTCACCCAAATAATTCACAAACTAATACCGCAAGAAAAGTTGGATAAGGAGCGCATAGCTGAGTCCATTTCAGACAAAGCTGCTAATAAGGCGGAAGGTAGGGAGACCAGTGGTATTAAGATACGAGGTGTTGAACGTATAATGGTCCGCTTTGGAAAATGTTGCAATCCGCTACCCGGTGACGATATAGTTGGATATGTCACCCTGGGGAGGGGGGTTGCCGTTCATGCCTCTGATTGTAATTCTATCTCTCAATACTCATCTGAAAGAATGATAGAAGTCGAGTGGGATTTAGGAGACACCTCCCTGCATTTGGTTACAATTATGGTTTATTGTGATAACAAGAAGGGTTTACTCGCTGCTATTAGTTCGTCTATTGCGTCATCTGAGGCTAACATCACAAACGCACAGATAAGTACCGCCAAAGACAGGACTGCTGTATGTGTGTTTGAGATGGAAGTAAGTAACCTAAAACACCTTCAAGAGATTATGAACTCCCTGAAAAGCGTTAAAGGCGTCATTAGGGCGGAGAGACTGAAAACAAGGAATGGTTAAACTTTGCTGACGAATCCGGATCTTATACAGCGTGTACACACATTAATCCTTCTAACCGCTCCGTTTATGCTCGTCTTTACCCTTTGAATATTTGGAAGCCATCTCCTTCTGGTCTTGTTATTGGCATGGCTTACGTTATTTCCAACTAACGGACCTTTTCCGCATATTTCACATACTTTAGCCATTCTAAACCTCACAACCGAACTACAGATTTCCATATATTAAATTTCAGTACGACTTACTCGGATTCCTCCCTATGGCCTCGTGAAATTTAATGTCTGAAAATCTATATAATAATAGAATATTCCGAATTTACCTTCATACCACTATTAAACAAAAGCGCCGTTAGAACTCCTACCCCTTCTCTTAGGGTATCGTTATCAGAGATATAATTAACACCACATGAGGGGCTCTTATCCTTCAATATTGCTAGTTTGGCCCCTACAAGTTTCATAATATTTAGTGTTTCTTCGGCACCCCTTCTGAACTGGGAAGTCAAATCATTCCCATGCAGATCAATAACCCTGGCTATATGGTTAAGCACGTCGAATCCATCTCCCATTTCTATACTGGCAGGATTTCTCGGTGTTGAAAGCCCCCCAAGCTGTTCAGGGCAAACTGGAATAAGGGTGCTCTTATCAACAAACTCGAGAAGTTTAGGGCTGATCTTGTTAGAACCGTCGTACCTACAATTAACTCCTAATAAACACGCACTGACAATAATCAATCATACCTCCGGCACAGAGTTTGAATGTCAAACGAATTTAATAGGGTTCTCACCTTTTTTTCTCTGGATTATCTCACCGATAACGAAGGCCTTTTCTTCCAATCCTTCTAGTCTTATGAGGACATCATCGACCTCATGGTGGGATACTACCAACACCATGCCTATACCGTTATTGAACGTTCTAAACATTTCATGTTCACTAACATTTCCTTTTTCTTTTATAAATCTGAATATGGAAGAAACCTCCCAGGAATCCTTGTGAATCAATGCCTGGCATCCTCTCGGCAGCATACGTGGCACGTTTTCAACAAGCCCACCCCCTGTAATATGGGATATGCCTTGGATCTTGAAATCCCTTAGCAGGGTCAAGACAGTCTTTGCATATATCTTGGTGGGTTTAATCAGTTCCTGTCCAATAGGTTCTTCGATCCCCTCTACTTGGGCGTTTATGTCTAGGTTGAGATGCTCAAATAGTATCTTTCTTACCAGAGAATACCCGTTGCTGTGTAAGCCGCTGGATGTGATGCCAACTAGCTTGTCTCCTTTAGTAATACTGGAACCATCAATGATCTTGTCATTGTCAACGACCCCTACTGCAAAACCGACCAAGTCATATTCACCATCTTTGTAGAAGGATGGCATTTCAGCAGTTTCCCCACCGACCAAGGAGCAGTTAGCCTCTTTACATCCATCAACAACCCCTTTGATGATCTGTTCAGCCCTATGGAGCAGCAACCTGCTTGTGGATATGTAATCCAGGAAAAAGATAGGTTCGGCGCCTAGGGTTATGATATCGTTTACACACATTGCCACCAAGTCTATCCCGACAGTGTCATGCTTATCCATCATAAATGCTACCTTTAGCTTAGTCCCCACTCCATCAGTGGCGGATACCAAGACAGGTCTTTTGTACTTTTCCGTATTCAAGGAAAAAAGACTGCCAAACCCCCCAATCTCTGTCATGACTTCAGGTCTGAAAGAAGATTTGACTAAAGGCTTTATTTTTTTTATAAATTCATTGCCTGCAGATATGCTTACACCTGAACTCTCATAAGTTGCCTTCACTCTCAATTCCCACTCCTTCTGAGGTTCTCTGGAGACACGTTTACACACATATAGATTCTGTATATGGAAATCTATATAAAAGAACAAAAGCAGGGTAAAGGTACCCGACTGGATCACTATTGAGTTGCTTCCATACCTTTATGGATAAGCATCAAACACTTCGTAAGTGTAGCCCCGACTTATTGAAATGTCAAACTTTTTTTCTTGTCAACCCAAAAATATTTTGATAACAATAAGTTTATTTACATTAACATATGGAAATCTATAGATAGTGCCCGAACGAAAACTGTCTTTTTCGCCAATCTCTGCGTCAGATAAAAATTTTAATCCTCAAAATATTCAATATATTCCGGCGGTTAAAATTTTGATCTTCCTTGATCTTGACGAAAAATCCTAGTTTTCGTTCAGACACTAGATATGGAGAACTTTGCAAAGATTTACCTATGAAAGAGTTAGGAGAGATTGTCTCAGCGCTATATAGACCATTAAACTATATCTCGAAGAACTCCTTTGCAAACCTTGGTGTTGTAAAGGGTTTGGAGTTCAGTGTTATGAGTTTAACCAAAGAGGCTCTTTCGCTGCCTCTGGACCCAGATAAGTTGAGGCTCATCCGAGAATTGGTAAGTATTTTAAAGGGTTTCGATTCTCTGGATTCATTTTCAAAAAAAGTGATGGTTAAAAAATCCCTGAAGGTGCTTGAAAGGATGAGGGGCGATAGTGAGACTTCGCAAGCTCCGGAAAAAGATATATCAACGGTTGAATTTCTGAATAAGACAAAGGAGTTGTCCACACCAATACAGGTAATGAGGGGAGTAGGTCCTAAATTGGCAACCATCCTGAAAAGAAAAGGGATTGAAACCGTCGAGGATGCCCTGTATTTTGTTCCAAGAAAGTATGAAGACAGGAGGGAGATAAAGCCCATATCGAGAGTTGAAGCTGGAAAGACTGAGACGGTCTTGGGAGAGATAGTATCCATGGAAGTCAAAACCTCTAAAAGGAATGGGAAAGGAATCTTTGAGATGGTTGTGGGAGACGGAAGTGGCACTATCTCCGCCAAGTGGTTCGTCTATAACTATAGGTACCTTAAAAGCCAGTTCAAAAAAGGAGAGAAGGTAATCCTGTCCGGAGAAATCAAGGTTTATCGTTCTCAGACGGAGGTTCACCATCCAGATATTGAGGTGGTGAAAGATCTCGATGATTCTCTGAATTTCAATCGAATTGTGCCGATCTACTCTGAGAGTGAAGGGCTGCCCCAAAAGACCATAAGGAAGATAATGAAGGAATTTGTTGATAGGTATTCGGATTCTCTTGTAAGTGCCATTCCTTCATATATACTCCGACGACATAACCTGATGGAGCTTAACGCCGCCATAAAGAGGGTCCACTTGCCGGAATCGGATGATGACTTTTTAGCCTTCACTTCTGGTAGGTCCTCTGCTTATCGAACCATTATATTTGATGAATTCTTCTTTCTAGGATTAGGGCTGGCTCTCAGGAAGAGGGGGGTTAGGGTAGAGAAGGGGATCGCATTCAGAACTACCGGGAAGGTTAGAGATAGATTGATAAAGTCTTTGCCCTTTTGCCTGACCGGTGCGCAAAGAAGGATTATTGCCGAGATTGAAGAGGATATGAAATCTCCTTATCCAATGAACAGGCTTGTTCAGGGAGATGTGGGAAGCGGTAAGACTATTGTGGCCTTGGTCTCAGCCTCAGTGGCGTTGGAGAACGGCTATCAGGTCAGCATAATGGCTCCTACTGAGCTTTTAGCAGAACAGCATTTCTGGAGTATTCACCATCTAACCGACAGACTCGGTGTAAAGACAGCCCTTCTCACGGGTAGTATTAAAAAAGCGAGGAAAGACGAGGTTCTTAAGGCTATTAAGGATAGGGATATTGGTATAGTTGTTGGAACTCATGCGGTTATCGGTAAGACCGTTGAGTTCAATAAGTTGGGTCTTGTGATTATCGATGAACAACACAGGTTTGGAGTGATCCAGAGAGCGATGCTTAGGCGTAAGGGACACAATCCGGACGTATTGGTAATGACTGCCACACCAATCCCAAGGACCCTGGCGTTAACTGTGTATGGAGATCTTGATGTCTCAATACTGGATGAATTGCCCCCAGGGAGAAGGCCCATAACCACAAAATTATACCATGAAAGAGAGAGGCTTAGGGTATATGAGATTGTTCGCGAAGAGATAGAAAAGGGCAGACAGGCCTATATAGTCTATCCGCTGGTGGAAGAATCTGAAAAGCTAGATTTAAAAGATGCAACGCAGATGTCCGAGCATTTACAAAGGAGTGTTTTCCCTGAGTTTAGGGTTGGGCTGCTCCATGGGAGGATGAACCATGAGGAGAAAGAGGATATTATGTCAGCCTTTAAGGATGGAAATTTAGATATCCTGGTCTCTACGACCGTAGTAGAAGTGGGAATAGATATACCTAATGCATCGGTCATAGTGATAGAGCACGCGGAAAGGTTCGGGTTGTCTCAGCTGCACCAACTGCGGGGGAGGGTGGGCAGGGCTGAAAAACCGTCTAAATGTATTCTCCTGGCTCAATACGGCAAGTCCGACGATGCTAAACGGCGGCTAAAGGTAATGGAGAAAACTACCGATGGTTTCATAATATCTGAAGAGGACTTGGCTATAAGGGGGCCAGGTGATTTTTGGGGTACACGCCAATCCGGGTTGCCGGATTTCAGGGTGGCAAATATTGCCAGAGATTTAAGGATACTTGAAGATGCGAGGAAAGAGGCCTTTGAAGTGATAGAGAAGGACCCAGACCTGACCGATCCGTCTCACAGATACATGAAAGAGGTTTTGAGGGAGAGATGGAAAGGGAGGCTCGAGCTGGCCAGCGTTGGTTAGGGACGGGGCCGGATGAAGGATACCGAATTTGGAGGTAGTAATATATGAATGAGAGACATGTTGAGACTATAGCTCAGGAGCTAAACCTCTCACCACACCAAGTTAAATTCACTTCGCGATTATTCGAAGACGGAGCTACTGTCCCGTTCATAGCGCGATATAGAAAAGAGGGAACAGGTTCCCTGGATGAAGTGAGCATCCTCAATATCCGTGACAGGCTGGGCCAGTTGGCGGAGTTGGACAAACGTAGGGAAGTCATCTTAAAGTCCTTGGCCGAGAGGAATAAACTAACCGATGAATTGAAAGAAAAGGTTGAAGCGGCAGAGAAGCTGACGGTCCTGGAGGACATTTACCTCCCTTACAGGCCAAAGCGTCGCACCAGGGCAACCGTTGCCAGAGAAAAAGGACTTGAACCCCTGGCGAGGCTTATCTTTGAACAAAACGACGAAGATCCTTTGGAAATTGCCGTTACCTTTATAAACAAGGGAAAGGGGGTTGAGTCTGTAGAAGACGCCCTGGCTGGCGCCAGAGATATCATTGCCGAATGGGTGAATGAGGATCAGAAGGCTCGTGTGCAACTGAGGGCGCTATTTGCCAAAAAGGGCGTTTTTCGGTCGAAGGTCGTTCCAGACCAGGTAGCAGACGGAAGCAAGTACAGGGATTATTTTGATTGGAATGAACCGGTTGCCTCAGTTCCATCTCACAGGATACTGGCCATGCGTAGAGGTGAGAAGGAGGGGGCGTTGGTCCTGGATGTGTTACCTCCGGAAAGAGAGGCCTTGGCCTTGCTGGAGGCGCTATTCGTAAAAGGTGAATTTGTGACATCTTTTGAGGTGAAGAAGGCAGTACATGATAGTTATAAGAGACTTCTTTTACATGCTATGGAGACAGAGATACGCACGGAGACGAAGAAACGGGCAGATGAAGAAGCTATAAAGGTCTTTGCCGATAATATCAGGGAACTCTTACTTGCCCCGCCCCTGGGTCAGAAGACGGTTTTGGCAGTGGATCCAGGGTTTCGCACAGGTTGTAAAGTAGTATGTCTTGATCGTCAGGGGAAATTGGTAGTTGCAGACACCATATATCCCCACACATCTGAGAAACACAAATCTGATTCTGCAGAAAAGATCAGGTCACTGTGTGAACATTTCAAGGTGGAGGCCATTGCAATAGGAAACGGCACAGGTGGAAGGGAAACCGAGACATTTGTCAAGAGGTTAAATCTTAAAGACGATATTCAGATCCATATGGTCAATGAGAGCGGTGCATCTGTTTACTCTGCGTCTGAAGCCGCGCGAGAAGAGTTTCCGGACCAAGACGTGACTGTGAGGGGTTCGGTATCCATAGGAAGACGTCTCATGGACCCCTTAGCGGAGTTGGTAAAGATAGAACCGAAATCTATCGGTGTGGGTCAATATCAGCACGATGTGGATCAGAGGGCATTGAAGAGGAGACTGGACGATGTGATCACAAGTTGCGTCAATTCCGTGGGTGTTGAGATAAATACGGCAAGCAAGGAACTTCTCACTTACGTTTCGGGTTTGGGTCCTCAGCTTGCTAAGAATATCGTGGCTCGCAGGAATGAGCAAGGTCCCTTTACCTCCAGAGAATCACTTAAAAAGGTGTCACGGCTGGGAGATAAGGCCTTTGAACAGTCGGCAGGTTTTTTGCGTATAGGGGATGGGGAACATCCCCTCGATGCAAGTGCGGTACATCCGGAGAGCTATTCCATAGTAAAAGCCATGGCACAGGACCTGGAATGTACGGTAACAGACCTGATAGAGAACGAAGAGTTACGGAAAAGGGTCAAGAAAGAAAGGTATGTGACAGAGAAGGTTGGGCTGCCCACATTAAATGATATACTTGAAGAATTGGCCAAGCCGGGAAGGGATCCCCGCAAACAGTTTGAAATGTTTACCTTTGCCAAAGGTATAGAGAAAATAGAGGATCTTGAATCTGGAATGAAGCTTCCCGGTGTGGTTACAAACGTTACAGCCTTTGGCGCTTTTGTGGATATCGGGGTTCATCAAGACGGTCTTGTCCATGTAAGTCAGCTAAGCGATCATTTTGTAAAAGACCCCAGTCAGGTAGTTAAGGTTCAAGATAGGATAACAGTGACAGTCCTGGGTGTGGACATTGAAAGAAAGAGGGTTTCCTTGTCGATGAAGAAGGACCCGGATATGGCTGATGCCGGTCTGTTAACAGATGCAAGAGGTACTTCAAGTAAAAAAGCGGGGAGAGAAAAGAAAAAAACAGACAGGACATTTGCCAATAACCCGTTTGCAGATGCACTAAAAGGCAGATGAAGAGCCTTCCAACAAAAATCTTGACTTTAGGATAGAAACGCTTATCATGTGGGCTTATTCGGCTGTTAGTTGCTTCGGCCTCGTCCTTTAGGTATTGTTATCCCTTCGTAGTTATTGAGAAGTTACGTCGGAGACGGTAGGAAAGGCTTTTCAATGAGCGTCATAATCATAGGTGCCGGTGAGGTTGGGTTCCATATTGCCAGCAGGTTGTCCAAAGAAAATCGGGATGTTGTGTTGATCGAAAAGGATGAAAACGTCATAAGGCGCATTGCCGACAACCTGGATGTTCAGATAATCCATGGTAATGGAGGCAGCCCTGTTGTCCTGAAAAAGGCAGGGATAGGTAGTTCGGAGATTCTCATAGCTGTCACCAATAGTGATGAAGTAAATATGGTTGCGTGCATAATAGCGGATTCTCAGTTTCATGTACCCATAAAGGTGGCAAGGATAAGGGATAGCGAATATGAAAAATTATACAGTAAAGAAGGTAAAGACGGTCTGCATATAGATTTTGCCATCAACCCGGAAAGGGAATCGGTTTTGGATATACTTAACCTCCTCGACGTTCCAGAAGCTACCTATGTCCGTGACTTTGCGGAAGGTAAGGTAAGGTTGGTAGGGTTCAGGATAAGAGAGGAACTTCCCATCACCAACAGGAAGTTGATCGATATCATGAAGGATTATCCTGATAAGAAGTTTTTGATTGCCGCTATTTCCAGGGGGGCAAGTACCATTATTCCGCATGGAAAGGATGTCGTTCTTTCGGGAGACCATGTGTTTTTTGTTTCACAGCCAAAATATATGCCCATCCTGTTAAAGATAATAAACAAAGAAGGGCTGAGGACAAGAAGAGTAGTCATATTTGGCGGCGGCAATATAGGCTTTTCTCTTGCAAGGAAGTTAGAAAAGAGAGGGATAAATACAAAGATCATTGAAGAGGATAGTGAAAGGTGTGCCTTTCTTTCACAGAGCCTTGAAAACACTGTTATCCTTCATGGAAATGGTGCGGATCAGGAACTTTTGAAAGAAGGGGGCATTAAAGATACGGATGCATTTATTGGCGTTTCTGACGATGATGAGGCCAATGTTCTCGTTTCCCTCTTCGCCAAAAGGATGGGTGCCAAGAGGGTTATGGCCAAGCTGAACAACCTTTCGTATCTACAGTTGGTGTCCACTCTGGGCATTGATGTTGTTATTAGTCCCAGGCTGTCTGCTGTGAGCAGTATTCTCCATTTTATCCGCAAAGGGAGAGTTCTTTCTGTCAAAGAGGTAGGTGGTGAGGACGCGGAGGCGATAGAGGTCATAGCTATGGAGACTTCAGACCTGGTCAACAAACCTCTAAAACACATCAAATTCCCTTCGGGATCGTTGGTCGTCACAGTAGTGAGGGACGAAGAGGTCATTATACCTTCAGGGGATACTGTCATCCGTCCGGGGGATAGGGTTGTCTTGTTTTCTCTCAAGTCTTCTATCCCTAAGGTAGAAAAAATAGTGACAGTGAAACTTGAGTACTTCTAGATGCAGTTAAGGTCGATATTCAGGATCCTTGGCGCCCTAATATCCTTCATAGGGGCAATGATGGTCTTCCCTCTGTTGTTTTCTCTGTATTACAAGGATGGAGATCTCCTACCTATAGTCTTTTCAATGTTGATCTGTCTGTCAATCGGATCCGCAGCCTTCTTTACGTTCAGGGGAGAAATAGAAGAGATAAGTCACAAGGAAGGTTTCTTGATTGTCACATTAGGCTGGGTCTTTGCCGCACTCTTCGGTTCTCTGCCCTACCTTTTTTCCGGAATGTTTGGTTCGTTTGTCGATGCTTACTTCGAATCTGCGTCGGGCTTTACAACCACAGGAGCAACAGTCCTCCAGGCAATAGATAGTCTTCCGAGGGGGATCCTATTCTGGCGAAGTCTAACCCACTGGCTTGGAGGAATGGGTATAATCCTTTTGTCCATAGCGATTCTTCCCCTACTAGGGGTCGGTGGGATGCAGCTTTTTAAAGCAGAAGTCCCAGGTCCTGTGAATGACAGGATAAAACCAAGGATAGCAGAGACAGCGAAGACGTTATGGAAGGTCTATATTTTTATTTCAGCGGTGGAAGTGCTACTTCTTATCCTTGGAGGCATGGATCTGTTCAATGCCCTCTGTCACACATTCGGCACAATGGCAACTGGTGGGTTCTCAACTCTCGGCCTTAGCATAGGGGGATACGACAGCCTGTACTTTGATGTTGTGATTACATTCTTTATGCTTATTGCCGGAGTCAATTTTGCCCTGCATTACCAGCTGTTTAGAGGAAGTGTAAGGCAATTTTGGGAAAGCAGTGAATTTCGGTTTTACTTAGCCGTATTTGGCATTTCATTACTGTTCATAACCGTTAACACCTATCTCCACGTATACGGGGACATCCTAGATGCACTCCGGTACTCCTCGTTTCAGGTGGCGTCTATCCTGACAACTACCGGTTATGTAACGGCTGATTTTGAGACATGGCCCTATTTTTCCCAGATATTGTTGTTTTTTTTGATGTTCATAGGCGGATGTGCCGGGTCAACAGGCGGCAGCATAAAATGTCTGCGCATAATGCTCTTAGTAAAACAGATTAGGAAGAGTCTTAAACAGTTTATTCATCCCCATGGGGTATTCCCTATAAAGCTTGGAAGTCAGGTAATCTCATCAGATATAATGAATAGTGTACTCAGCTTCTTTCTGGTGTATGTATTTTTATTTGCGAGTGGCACCCTAGTAATGGCCTTTTTAGGCATGGATATAGTTACTGCATTTACCTCTGTTGCCGCGTGTCTCGGCAATATAGGTCCCGGTCTTGGCAATGTCGGACCAATGGATAATTACAGCCATATTCCACACATAGGTAAATGGCTCTTGATATTCTTAATGTTTGTGGGAAGGTTGGAGGTTTATACTATAATATTGCTACTGATGCCGAAGTTTTGGCAGAAATAACTTTACTCAAACAATAAAATGCTCTCATTATTAAAAATACTTGCGCAGCATGCAAATCTTTGATTAAGAGGCTATGAATAATAAACCTATGAAAAAAATTTTATTAATTGAAGACAATCCCTCAGACAGACTGTTGATACGCAAAATGCTGGAAAATTCCAGGGTTTCCTTATTTAAGCTGAAATCAACCGATTCTCTTTCTAAGGGGCTCAAGTACCTTTCAGAAAATGGTATTGATGCTATTATTTTAGATCTTTCGCTTCCAGACAGCCGTGGCATCGATACGTATTTAAGGGTAAAGAAAAATGCCCCAAACATACCTGTTGTCATACTGACAAGTACTAACGAGGAAGACCTGGCAAGAAACACATTACGTGGGGGAGCACAAGATTATCTGATAAAAGGTCAGATTAACGTAAACTTGTTAGAACGGTCTTTACTGTATTCAATCGAACGAAAACGTTCAGAGGAAATGCTGCGAAAAGCATACAATGAGTTGGAACTAAGGGTGGAAGAGCGCACACAAGAGCTAGGAATGACGGTAGAGAGATTAAATAGAGAAATAAAAGAGCGTAAAATAGCAGAAAAATCGTTACAAAGGGCTCACGATGATTTGGAAGCATGTGTCGAAGATAGAACTAAAGAAATCCAAGAAATAAATGATAATCTGAACCTGCAACTGGAAGAACATGCGATGATATCAGAAACATTGCAGGAAAGCGAAGAACAATTCAGGGCGCTTATCGGCAACATCCCTGGGGCGGTTTACCGAATCCGCATTGATTCCGAATGGACTATGGAATTTATATCCGACGTAATTGAAGAAATCTCCGGATATCCTCCATCCTATTTTCAATATAATCGTGTCAGACCTTACCGCAGCATTATTCATCCTGATGATATTAAAGAAGTTGAAGAAGCCATTCAAAAGGGGATGGGTCCTATGGAGTCCTTCAGTGTAGAGTATCGCATTGTTGACGCGAATAATCAAACACGCTGGTTTTCTGAAACGGGTAAGGTAGTATACAACGCAGAAGGGGAACCCTTATGGTTTGATGGGGCGATTTTTGATGAGAGTGACCGCAAATTCGCTGAAGAGGCCTTACAAAAAGCAAACCAGAGATTACAACTTCTGGCTTCCATAGATGGCTTAACTCAAATAGCCAATCGACGCCATTTCGACGATTGTCTGAATCGGGAATGGAAACGGTTACTTCGAAAACAAGGTACAATATCCTTGATTTTATGCGATATTGATTTTTTTAAACTTTACAATGACAACTATGGGCATCTGGCAGGGGATGAATGCTTATGTACTGTGGCTCAGGCGATTAGCTCTGTCGCAAAACGATCTTCAGACTTAACGGCACGTTACGGAGGAGAAGAGTTTGCCGTAATTTTACCCAATACCGATTCTGATGGGGCTATCTATTTAGCTGAAGAGATAAGGAATAAGGTTCGAGGGCTCAAAATACCCCATCCCTATTCCTCAGCGGATCAATATATCACTCTGAGTCTCGGTGTTTCAAGCGCCATTCCCACTCAGGAAATGTTGCCAAAGGCCCTTATTGATGCTGCAGACATGGCCCTCTACAAAGCAAAAAAACAAGGACGAAACAGTACCTTTGTTAAACAACAGGACAAAGTCATTGCCGTAATTTAAGGGAATAAGGCAGGAGTAGGAAGATGAAAACCTATAGTTGTTTCGGCCTCGTCCCCGTCCCTTAGTAAATCCCCGCCTCACAGCCTGCGGCGATAGTCTGTCCCAGCTCTTCACATTTCGCCAAAATATCCTTTGTTATCTCCCCCCTTGCCACCACAGGTTCATAAACCTTCTTGAACTGGTATCCTATACAAATACGTTCAATAGCACTCAAGGCCCCCCTCCCGTCATTTCCTGCACTGATAAAGACCACATAAGGCTTCTTGAAGATCTCTTTTCGTTCACGCGCAGCATTATAGGTTCGGTCAAAGAAGTCCTTGATCATGCCGGCCATATACCCGAAGTACTCTGGAGAGCCGAGTGCTAGTCCATCACATTCCAACAGATCCTGAAGTGTTGCATCTGCTGCTCTCTTGAGGACAACCTTCACGTTCTCAATCGATCCTGCCCCTTTTTCCACACTTTCGGCCATTTTACGAGTGTACCCGGTTTGCGAGTGGTAAACGACCAAGATCCTACACATGATAAATTCCTATTCGAGACATGACGCAAATATGTAATTTCTCAAAAAGTCCGATCTGTGCAGTTGGTCGGAATATGACTTGAATGATCTTTGACGAACCTTCTTGATTCATTTTGAGAAAGATTCTTAGTGAGTGAAGCTAAAAATTGCAGATTGTTTGAGGGAGCTTGCGACCGAGTTATCTGCAATTTAGCGTAACGAATTTAGAATCTTCAAAATGAATCAAGCCGTGAGGAGAAGATTATTCAAGTCATAAGCGCTATTGTTGGGTAACTGCACAGCTTGAAAAAGTCGGGATGTGAACAACGCCGTGGGTGATTTTGTTACAACCTAGCTACGGGTTCCTTTCTAAAAACTCTGCATATTCTCGGAGTCGAGACAAGGCTCTAACTGCCCGCTCACAACTAGGGAAAACAGCTACCTTACCACTCTCCTCCAGCTTCGCCGCTACATCGATATATTTTCCATACAGCCAGCAGACAACTGGTTTATCTTCGAACGTGTTACAGGCCTGGAGAACGGCTGGTGAAACATCCCATGAGTCCTGTTTGCCGAAAATTCCAGATATGAGGACGACACCATCTACCCCCTCGTCAGCCAGCAAGAGTTTTAATGCCCTGTTCATCACCTCTTGATAAGGGTATCCAGATACCTGAAACGCAGGCCATGCATCAAAAGGATTGCTTATGTTCAGCCAGGGGGGGAACAGACGTTTGACTTCTGCCAGGGTTTGTGCTGATAATTTAGCCACTTCAAGGTTATAGCGTTCGCAGGCATCAGCCGTAATAACTCCGCCGGCCCCGCTCATGGAAATAATCCCTATCCTCCTCCCTTTCATCAGCGGCAAGCTTGAGAAGGCTATAGATAAGTCAGCGAGTTCCTCAATATCCGTGGCTCGTATTACTCCACACTGCCTAAAAACAGCGTCGTAGATCTCATCCTTACCTGCTAAGGAGCCAGTGTGGGATTGGATTGCATTCGCTCCACACTCGCCTCTTCCGGACTTTAATACAAGGATTGGCTTTTGCTTAGAAACCCTTCCCGCTACCTCAATGAAACTTCTCCCTTTCTGTATCCCTTCGATATAAAGGACGATTAATTTGATGTCCGGGTCAGTCTCAAAATACTCTATTCCATCAGAGACATCAATATCACACGCATTGCCCAAATCTATAGCCTTTCCCGCCAATATTAATCTTGGAGGACCGGGAAAGAAAAGTCCGCTCTGACAGATGATCCCAACGGGAACTTTGTCGAGCTTTGAAGGGGCAAAAGAGGTGTTCAAATTGTAAAAGGAGTTGGCTGTCCCCAAGCTATTCGGACCCATGATCCTTGCTCCGGCTTTGCGAGCAATTGTCAATATTTCCGTTTGCATTGCGCTGCCTGCATCATCACCGTCCCCGAACCCCTGTGCTACTATCACTATTCCCTTTACCGGCTTCTCGGCGCACTCTTTCACCAAGTCAAGGACGGTAGAACGGGGGCTAGCTATCACGGCGAGGTCAATGTCCGCAGGGATATCCTTTACACTGGGGTAGCTTCTTAAACCCAAAATTTTATCAATGCCAGGATTTACAGGGTAGACTTCTCCTGAGAAGCCATAGTTCAATAGATTCTCCAGGATATTGAATGAGTCTTCTCCTGTAGTCCTGCTGACGCCAACGAGGGCGATTGATCTAGGTTCCATAAAGGTTTTTACCGCTTCAACAGTCGTCATAAACGATCCTCCTATCAGAAATTTTGAAACTCATTTGAATTATGCCTTTAAGCCATTGTCAGGGGGACTATTCGTTTACTTCTTATGAACTACTTTGTCATAAGGTATTCGTTCTTGGTGTAATAGTGACTTGTCTGTAGATAGGGTTTTGGGACAAGGCTTTACGTATAATAAGTAACCGAATAGCCCCCCCGACAATTTGTAGCTCATAATTGAGTTTCAAAATTTCTGCCTATAGGTTTTCAGATATTAAATTTCACAAGGCCAGAGGGATGAATCTAGTATGTCGTCGAGGATTTAGACCGATAACGCCGTGAAATTAAATATATGGAAACCTATAGTAACATCCCGATTTGCTAGATGAAAAAGGGGATTTCCTATACTATCAAGTTAAGGGGTCTTGTCCCCGCGGTCTTTGCAGCGGGAAACCTATCAATTTGTGGATAGGTTGATAACACGCTATAGATTCAGTGCAGGTGTCAGTGATCGACGCCAATTTCCGGACACCGACCACTGACTGGTTCTATACGTTTAGTTTCGAGAAAACAGGATAGATTTTTCTTCTCTTGTTGAGAGAACTCGATAACCGGTTAGCCGCGAAATGTAGTCCCCATCACCCCATCTTCTCTGTGGTAAGCTTGAAGAGTACGTTTCCTACACCTCCCCGTTCTAACCCGGGATCGAAGCAGGAAACAGTCCTACACCACAAGCCATTAGGGTCAAGTCCCTCGCCGAGCCTGTCAAAGATCATGTGAATGGGCTCCATCAAGGGAGCTAATGCGCCTATGCATGCTGGAGCTGTAGACTCCTCTTTGTTTAATACGTTGGCGTTAAAGACGAACTTGTCGCCCACCTTTATGCCGGCGGCACAGTATTTAGAGGCGGTAACCTCTGCGATAATCTTGTAACTGAATAACTCCGGTGCGTGAGACAAGAGTTTTGCCCTATCAGGCCCAATCTTGTCAATGTCTTCATCCGTTATACCAAGAATCCCTTTTAACATCTCACGAACCTCTTTTTCAATGGCCATTTATCATCCCCTCCTTTTTTTTGACACTAGTTAGGGACGAGGCCGAAATAATTTACCTATTTGTTCATCTTATCTTGTGAGTATCCGAGGTATAATATCTGAAAATCTATGTTTCAGCCTCGTCCATTATGTAGCTTAAGACTTTTTCGCTGGCATAGGGTTCACTATATTAGCCGCAAGTGTCTTCGGCACCAGGTTCGCCAGTTCATCTACCGTCCACCGCCCATCTTTATAGATGGTCTTTATCTCACTCATGATGCTATAGAGCCATACCTTCCCGCCTGCAATCCCTAGGACTTGCCCATTTATGTCAGCCGCTTCGTCTGTCGCCAGATACGCCACCACGGGACCTATATCATCCGGGTTTGGCAACGGCCAGGTAACCCCCAAGGCTTCCATATCGAATCCCTCAGATTTTCGCCTTTGAATGATCTCCTCAGTGACCAGCGCCGCCATTCGAGTAGATGCTGCGGGCATAAAACAATTTGTTGTTATCCCGTATTTTCCTAATTCCATAGCGCAGGCTCGAGTAAGGCCGAATATCCCGGCTTTAGCTGCACAGTAGTTCGAGTGTCCCATGTCTCCTATAAGGCCGGCTGCCGAGGTGCAGTTGATTATTCGGCCACTTTTCTGCTGTCGCATCAACTGGGAGGCGAACCTGATAGTATTAAAGGTTCCTTTGAGGTGGCAAGCAATCACCACGTCCCAATCCTCTTCGGGCATATTGAAGACCATCTTCCCCCGATCATTGCCGGCGACATTCACCATGATGTCTATCTTACCGAAGTTCTCCACCGCTGCCTTGATCATATTCTCCGCATCAGCAAAACTCGCCACATTGCCATAGTTAGACACGGCCTTCCCACCATGTTCTTTTATCTCCTTCACTACATCATCCGCTGGTGTATTGGAAGCCCCCGTCCCATCCGATTCACCTCCCAGGTCGTTCACTACCACCTGTGCGCCTTCGTCTGCCAGTGCCAAGGCAATACCACGCCCGATTCCACGTCCTGCACCTGTAACTACCGCTGATTTCCCCTTTAACCTGTCACCCATGTCAATCTCCTCCTTTCTGAACTACCACCACTAGTGGTCTTTGTTAAGGTTAAAATCTTCGTCTTCCTTGAGCTTGCAAAAACTACCTCATTTCTGGACGGACACTAACTAACTATAGGATTTGTTTATTTCATCTTTTTCGTTTACTGATTATTGTTTATTAAAACATATAAACATGGAGAAAGAGGCATTGTTCGAAGATCGGCTGACATCCTTAGAGCTTTCGCGGGGTTTTGATAGGTTGAAGTATAACTGGTAACGAGTACAATGGATTCTTTTTAAATGTTTTAAGAAAACCGGCTCATCGCGGATTAGTGGGAAAATCTTCGGCCTTAATTTTTTTATCCACTTCAATCTCACTGTGGGAGCGACTTTTCAGCCGCTACAGTCGCGGCTGGAAAGCCGCTCCCACAATTTTCCCCACTAATCTGCGATGAATCGGAAAACCAATAATTGGAATTGCTAAACATGTGATAAAGCTTCCCTTGAGTGTAAGCTCAGTGTAGGATAAATGTTCTAATGTGTCAATGAAGAATTTTAATAAGATATTTCGACCTGTGCAGTTGGTCGGAATATGACTTGAATGATCTTTGACGAACCTTCTTGATTCATTTTGAGAAAGATTCTTAGTGAGTGAAGCTGAAAATTGCAGATTGTTTAAGGGAGCTTGCGACCGAGTTATCTGCAATTTAGCGTAACGAACTTAGAATCTTCAAAATGAATCAAGCCGTGAGGAGAAGATTATTCAAGTCATAAGCGCTATTGTTGAGTAACTGCACAGCTTGAAATATTTGGGGCTTTGTTCTAATTTCTGTCAAAGCATAAGGAAGGCCCGGGGGGATCTTTTCCTCACATACACTGTTAATACTCCCTGACTTTTTGAGAAGTTACAATTGGTGAGCTTTTGATTTTTTGTGTTGACACTCAAATATCGTTGGCTTATAATTGATAAACGCCATAGGCTTCCAAATATTAAACATCCTTCTATCGTAGCGGATGTTGTCTTTCCTATTCAATAGAAATACAAAAGAAATAATTTTGTGGTTCCCATCAAAAAGACATATTTCTTTGATTCCCATCAAAAAGACGTATTTTCAATCGATTTTCTGAAATTGTGGGCGACATACAAATTTTCATATATTAAATTTTATATTAAATTTCACGAGGCCAAAGGAGGAATCTGAGTAAGTCGTCGAGGATTCCGACCGACAACGCGTGATATTTCAATATATGAAAATCTATACATTTAGCAGGTTTTCTCTTAAAGGGGCTTAGCATAGGATTGAACCTACCGAAACAGACTCCCCCCTGAGTGAGGTTCGCAAAAGGTGATACCCTGTGGATAACGTAGATTGGCTTATGCAGGACCCAGAACCCGGGACCCGTATCCTCATGTTCAGGGGTGATATCCAGATCTTCAAACTCTCACTGCGTAGTAACGAAGAGGGGGACGCTTGGCTTCGTACCAACATCGGGCATGCACAAGTACGTAGGGAGGAAATAATCAAGGAAGTCCATTGTGAGGAACCCCGGCTATATCGAGATTGGTTCGATATCCCCATGAATCGCGTTGATAACCGTAATTTTCAGGTCACCCTTCCCCTGTGTGAGGTTGGGCATTTTGAGGCCAAGTGCTTTTTCTTAAGGAAAGGTGAGGAGTGCCCTGTATGGTCAAATGGCCCCAACACTGTGATCAACGTGGAGCCATCGGAAACCTGTTGCTCAAACATAACCTACAGTGCGTTTGTGCGGCAATTCGGCGAGAACAAAGGAGGAGGGGATATTTCTGATCTTTCGGATGAGGGTTGTATTCGCACCCTTGATAAGCTCGGTTACACTGTGATCCCCAGATCCGGAACCTTCCGTGATTTGACAGCAGAACTCGATTTTATTGTGGGAGAACTCGGATGCAGGATCGTCCAGCTCATCCCAATTCATCCCACACCAACTACTTACGCTCGTATGGGGCGATTTGGGAGCCCTTATGCTGCTCTGGATTTTACCGCTGTTGATCCTGCCCTGGCGGAATTCGATCCAAGTGCTACCCCCATCGAACAGTTCATCGAGCTAGTGGATGCTATCCATGCCCGTGACGCAAGGATTTTCCTTGACATTGCCATCAACCATACCGGATGGGCTGCCAGTCTTCATGAAACCCACCCGCAATGGCTGGTGCGAGACAGGAATGGTCGCATCGAGACCCCTGGGGCTTGGGGGGTACTTTGGGCGGATTTGACAAGGCTGGACTACCGTCATAGAGAGCTTTGGCAATACATGGCAAATGTCTTTCTCACATGGTGCCGAAGGGGTGTGGATGGATTCCGCTGTGATGCGGGATATATGATCCCGGTTCCTGCCTGGAAGTATATAGTTGCCATTGTGCGAAATCAGTACCCTGATACGGTTTTTTTTCTCGAGGGGTTAGGTGGAGAGATCTCAGTGTCCAGGGATATCCTGAACAAGGCGAACTTTGATTGGGCTTATTCGGAGTTATTTCAAAACTATGATCGTAGTGAGATCGAAAGCTATCTACCTGAGGCAATGGATATCTCCAGGAGCGATGGGATCATGATCCACTTTTCGGAAACCCATGACAATAATCGCTTGGCAAAGCGGTCAAAGGTCTTTGCCCGAATGCGCACTTCGCTTTGTGCACTTTCCTCTCAACATGGAGGTTTTGGTTTTGCCAACGGAGTCGAATGGTACGCCACAGAGAAGATCGACGTTCATGAGGCCTGTTCCCTAAACTGGGGAGAGCAACCCAACCAGACACACCATATCCGCCGCCTCAATACCCTACTCAAGGTCCACCCTGCTTTTCACGATGGAACCGAGCTAAAGCTCGTCGAGGAGGGTGAGGGGAACCATATCGTCCTTTTACGTCATCATGTTCCCTCTGGGAAAAGGCTTCTTGTAATGGCAAACCTTGATGACAAGAGCCAGACCCTAGGGGTATGGGATCCGGAGTCGATCAGGGCAGACAACTTGGTGCTTCTTGATCTTCTTACAGGTGCGGAGGTTAGGGTAACTGAATCGGGAAAATTACACAGCTATCTTCTGGAACCCGGAGAGGTTCTCTGCCTAAGCGATGATCCGAGCGATATAGATCTCATTGATAATTTGGGCCAGGTTCGTTCCATACCTACAGATCGAATAACGAAACAGTGCTTTCGTGCCAAGGCCCTCGATGTGTTCCGGTTTTATTATGGTACCCGGGATCTAGGGGAGTTTAACCTCGATCAGGCGGCTTTGGACCTGGCAGAGGATCCTGTGGAATACTGCCGCAGTCTGAATCCCTTCAGTGAAGAGCCTAGGGTTATAATCTGGCAGTGGCCCCGTGACATCAAACGAGAAGTGATGGTGCCGCCTGGGTGTTTTCTCCTCGTTCGCGCCAGAACTTCTTTCCGTGCAAGGATAGTCAACAAGGAACGAACCATAGCTCAGGAGAACAGCCTTTCCTGTGCCCATGGGTGGTTTTTTTCACTCTTTTCGCCTACGCCCCCTCCGATGAAGCATTGTCCTCACACCCTAAACCTGTCGGTATATACATCCGGAGGCTGTGAAAATGCGCAGGCTCCGCTTCTTTTCCTCTCTCAAGCGGGAGATGTCACCATAAAACGTATCTTCAATAGACACGAAGTGCTACGCCAGCCCCTGCTCTTGTTAGGCACCAATGGGCGTGGTGGTGTGCTTAGGGCTCATGTTTCCTGGGGGGAGCTTCACAGCAGGTATGATGCCCTTCTAGCTGCTAACCTGAGTCTCGATTTTCCAGAAGATCGTTGGATTATGTTTTCCAGGTGTCGGGCCTGGGTTGTGTTTCAGGGCTATTCAATGGAAATCAACAGCGATTGTCTTGATTCATTTCGTTTCGACGGTAACTCCCGCGGTTTCTGGAAATTCAATATCCCTACCGGACAGGGGGAGCATGTATGTCTTGAAGTATCAATAGAGATGGCGCCTGGGAAAAATGCTGTGCGTATGGCTTTTTTCCGCCACCTGGCCAGGGGGGGAGAGAAAAAGCTGGCTGACCCCAAAGAGGTTCGTCTCATCCTTCGTCCCGATATTGAGGATCGAAATTGTCACGAGACTACCAAGGCGTATATGGGGCCGGAACTGGACTGGGCCGCGACTGTTGAAGTACATGCCGATGGGTTTACCTTTGCACCGGTATTGAATCGAGAACTTCATGTCAGGATTTCACGGGGAAACTTTGAATGGGAGCCTGAGTGGCAGTATATGGTGCACCATCCTCTGGAGGCTGAGAGGGGATTAGATCCGAATTCAGATCTTTTCAGTCCCGGTTATTATTCCGTATCCCTGAAAGGCGGCCAGGCTGTGGAGTTGAAAGTTGCGATACTGACATCAAAAGAAGAAAAAGCCCTAAACCGTAAGCCGCTGAATCGGTATTTTAAAAATTCTGTTATTGATGATAATATCGGGTGCAGATTGGATGAAGCCCTTAATCAGGCAATGCATCATTTTGTCGTGAAACGAGACGACCTCAATACGGTGATTGGGGGATATCCGTGGTTTCTCGATTGGGGGCGCGATACCCTGATTTTTGTTCGGGGTTTGATTACTGCCGGGGAAACGCAATGTGCCCGGGCCATATTGAATCAGTTTGGTCTATTCGAAAAAGAGGGCACAATTCCGAATATGATACGGGGTAATGATGCGGGAAACCGTGATACCTCTGATGCTCCCCTTTGGTTTTTCGTGGGATGCTCAGATCTAATACATGCCGAACAGAGTGAGGACTTTCTCGACGCAGTGTGCGGCGATCGTACTGTTCGTGAGGTGCTGATTTCCATGGGACATTCCTTGATGGCCGGCACTTTCAATGGTATCCGGATGGATGCTGAGTCAGGCCTGCTCTTCAGTCCGGCTCATTTTACTTGGATGGATACTAACCACCCGGCAGGGACACCGCGTGAGGGGTATCCGATAGAGATCCAAGCGCTTTGGTATTTTGCACTCTCTTATTTAACCCGCATCGATCCTGCGGGAGATACTGGCTTATGGGAAGAGAAGGCCTTACAAGTTCAGAAATCGATCCTTGATTTATTTATGCTTGAGGAAGAGGGTTATCTGTCGGACTGTCTCCACGCCCATTATGGAGAGCCTGCCTGCCGGGCAGAGCGGGACGATGCCTTAAGGCCGAATCAGCTTTTCGCTGTGACACTGGGTGCTGTAACCGATACGGCTGTATGCCGCAAGATCGTGGCGGCATGCGAAGAGCTTTTGGTTCCCGGTGCCATTCGCAGCCTTGCCGACCGTGCTGTCCATCGACCCCTTACAATTGCTCATGAGGGGAGGGTGCTTAATGATCCAATTCATCCGTACCAGGGGAGATATATGGGAGATGAGGATACGAAACGAAAGCCGGCATACCATAACGGTACGGCCTGGACATGGGTGTTTCCCGCTTTTTGTGAGGCATGGGTCGTGGCTTATGGGGACAAGGGGAAACAAACCGCTCTGGCATTGCTCGAAAGCAGTGCGCGCATATTGAATCAGGGATGCATGGGGCATATACCCGAGATATTAGACGGGGATTTCCCCCACACACAACGAGGCTGTGACGCACAAGCCTGGGGGACAAGTGAACTTCTTAGAGTATTTTTAAAGTTACAGGATAAAAGGTTAGGGGCCAGGTTATGATTTGGACTGTCTGGTAGGGGGACGGTTCTAAGGGACTGGATTTAGAAAAGCATTATTCATCTGTAAGGGAGAGACTGAAAGGAGGTCATCGTGGCTATCAAGAAAAAGTTCCTAAAAAGTAAACCTATGTGTAAGGTCACTCTTAAGTTGACAAAGGAGCAGGTGAAGTCTGCCAAAGTAGTTCATGTTGTTGGTGAGTTCAACAACTGGGATACCCGTTCTACACCTATGAAGGGCCTAAAAAACGGGGGCTTTGCCACGACATTCGATCTCAAAACAGGGAAAGAATATCAGTTTCGTTACCTGCTGGAGGAGAGAGAGTGGGAAAATGATTGGGATGCTGACAAATATGTCCCCTCCGGTTATGGAGATTGTGAAAATTCTGTTATTATAGTTTAACACTTTTCTGGAGAAAAGGAAAGATGAGCAGACTACAGATCTTTCAGGTATTACCGAACCTCCCTGAACCACTCTCCTTTCTCGAGACGCTATCCAGAAACCTTTGGTGGTGCTGGCAGCGAGAAGCAGTTGATCTGTTCCGTCGTATCGATCCCAGGCTGTGGCAGGAAACGAGAGAAAACCCCATTGTCTTTTTGACACATATCTCCCAACAACGCTTTAATGAAATAGCAACTGATGACAGCTTTCTGGCCCACCAGCTAAGAGTAAAGGAGCGTTATGAAAGCATGGTCTGTACCCCTGTTGATCCTGGCGAATTTCCATTCGGCAAAGATGGACCGATCGCATATTTTTCAATGGAGTTTGGAATTCATGGAAGCCTTCCCCTATTTGCCGGAGGGCTTGGGGTCCTTGCAGGTTGCCATTTGAAGGCATCTTCCGACATGGGCCTTCCTCTGATAGCGGTGGGGCTTCTCTATAGGCAGGGCTACTTTAAGCAGTTTCTTGACAATGACGGATGGCAGCAGGAGGAGTATCCGGAAACCGATATATATAATCTCCCTTTGGAAAGGGCATGTGATAAATCAGGAAAAGAGGTAGAGGTTTCCATCACCGGACAGGACGGTGAAATACATGCTGTGGTTTGGAAGGTCAAGGTTGGTCGTGTCACCCTCTACCTGCTTGATACAAATATACTGAAGAATCTTCGTGCATTCAGGGACATCACCTCAAGGCTGTACGCGGGTGATCAAAAGATACGGCTTACCCAGGAGGTGTTGCTGGGAATCGGTGGAATGCGCGCCCTTGAAGCCTTGGGGATCTATCCGAGCGTGTGTCATATGAACGAAGGGCATTCAGCCTTTTCTGGCATGGAACGTCTTGCCCAAACAATCTCAACCTATCATATCGACTTGAAGACTGCGCTGGAAGTAGTTACGAGGACCAGCGTCTTCACCACGCACACACCAGTGGCTGCGGGTCATGATGAGTTTCCCCCTGATCTTGTGAGACCTTTTCTTCGTCCGCTGCAGGAGCGTATAGGGGCCAAAGAGGAGGAGATCTTATCGTGGGGACAGCCGGCCGGGTCCGGAAGTGAGGGGCCGTTTTCCATGTTTGTCCTGGGATTGCGTATGGCCCAGCATTGCAGCGCTGTCAGCCAGTTACACGGAAGTGTGGCACGACGTATGTGGTCTCATGTGTGGCCAGGAAGACCTGAAGATGAGGTTCCTATCACCCACGTTACCAACGGGGTGCATATCCTGGGGTGGATCTCCGAGGAAAATGCCTTGCTATTTGATCGTTACATAGGCCCTGAGTGGCACAAAAATCCCTGGAAGCATGGTATAATAGAACGCGTGGACGAAATTTACGATGAGGAACTTTGGCGTGCCCATGAGATGAGTCGTTCCCGTCTAATAGGCGTCTGCCGGGAGATCATGGCCAAGCAGTATGCACGGCGCAATGCCCCTATATCTACAATGAGGCAGGTAGAGTCGGTGCTTAATCAGGATATAATGACCATTGCGTTTGCGCGCCGTTTTGCTACTTACAAGCGCTCCAACCTCTTGTTGCAGGATCCGGAGCGCTTCGAGGCGATTATTACATCCGAGACCCACCCCGTGCAGATTATATTTGCAGGAAAGGCCCATCCCAAAGACAATGATGGGAAGGAATTGATCAAACGTATCGTCCACTTTGCTCGCAAGCCCAGCATACGCCACCGGGTGATTTTTCTTGAGGACTACGACATGCACACGGCACGATACCTGGTGCAGGGGGCGGATGTGTGGCTTAACACGCCCAGAAGACCCTTTGAAGCATGCGGCACATCCGGTATGAAGGCTGCGATCAACGGGGTGCTCAACGTCAGTATTCTTGACGGATGGTGGTGCGAGGGATACTCCAAAGAAAGAGGCTGGAGCATCGGAAAAGGGGAGGAGTATACGGACACAAACTACCAAGACGTTATAGAAAGTCAGGCCCTGTATAACATACTGGAAAATGACGTAATCCCCTGCTTTTATGAGAGAGGGAGCGGAAAGGCTTCTGCCCGATGGATTAAAATGATGAAGGAATCGATAAAGATGGCTATGCTACGTTTTTCTGGCCGCGCAATGGTGGGCGAGTACGAAAAGAGATTCTATATGCCGGCTGCTAAGCGTTTACATTCGCTGACCGCCAACGACGCCGCAGAAGCCAAAAGTCTCGCCGCCCAGCACGAACGACTTAGTGCCCTCTGGGGCAACATCAAGGTACAGTCGCCTGTAAGGAAGTCAGAGGGCCCATTTCGAGTGGGCGGAACCTTTCGCGTTACTTCTGTTGTGCATCTAGGGGAGCTTCTCCCGGTTGAAGTGGAGGTGCAATTATGTTACGGACATTTGCAATCTGTAGACACCCTGGCTCCCGTTCAAACAGAAGAGATGACCATGCAGGAAGACCTGGGAGAGGGAGAGTATATGTACACATGCACCCTAACATGCCGCAATTCCGGCCGCTACGGTTTCACAGCCCGTGTGACACCCAGCGGGGACGACCAGCTCAAATTTACCCCCGGACTCATAACATGGGCATAAATAGGAAAGGAAGGATATCAAAACAGTGGCAGGTCATCCGGGTACCCCCCGCATTCTGATTGTAACCCCTGAAGTCACCTATCTGCCAGAGGGCATGGGAAACATTGCCAACTATTGCAACGCTAAAGCAGGGGGGCTCGCCGACGTGTCAGCGGCCTTGATTAGTGCGCTTTTCGATGAGGGCGCAGATGTTCATGTTGCACTTCCGGATTACCGGGCTATTTTCGGCGCCAACCTCGGCCCCATCATCAGAAAGGAACTCAGAACCATCAGGAGCAGAGTGCCCCACGAAAGGATACATCTTGCCCAAGACAGGGCCTTCTTTTACACAAACAATGTATACTCGAGCTATGAGTGGGAAAACGTGAAAATCGCTTTAGCCTTTCAGCGGGAGGTTATCAACAATATCGTCCCACTTGTCCAGCCGGATCTTATACATTGCAACGATTGGATGACCGGTCTGATCCCTGCCATGGCCAGGAATCTGGGGATCCCTTGTCTTTTTACGATCCATAACATCCACACAGTGAAGAGCACCTTGGCACACATAGAAGATATAGGTATCGATGCGGCAGAGTTCTGGCAGCATCTTTTCTTTGAGTACCCTCCTTCCACCTACGAACAAACCAGGGACTCCAACCCGGTGGATTTCCTTACAAGTGGGATCTTTGCCGCTCACTTTGTCAACACAGTAAGCCCAACCTTCTTGAAGGAAGTGTTGGAGAACCTGCATGATTTTATTGAAGAGGGTCCTCAGAGGGAGTTGGTCAACAAAGGGAATGAAAGATGTGCTTGTGGAATACTCAACGCCCCTGACCCATCTTTCAATCCAACCAACGACAAACATCTGGCATGTCAATACAGCCCAGAGGATCATGCCGAGGGGAAAAAAGAGAACAAACGTTTCCTCCAGGAGACCCTGCGGCTTATCCCCGATGACAATGCCCCCCTTTTTTTCTGGCCTTCCCGTTTAGATATGATTCAAAAGGGTTGCCAGTTAATGGCGGAGATCCTGTATCATGTTGTTTCCAGATACTGGGAGCAGAATCTGGAGATCGTATTTGTTACTAATGGGGCTTTTCAGAAACATTTCGATGAGATAATTCGGTTTCACGACCTATACGACAGGGTGGCCATGTGCGACTTTAATGAGCAACTGGCCAGACTGGCCTACGGGGCCTCGGACTTTGTGCTGATGCCCTCGCTCTTTGAACCGTGCGGTCTTCCACAGATGATAGGCTCCGTTTACGGCTCACTCCCTGTAGCCCACGATACCGGAGGGATTCATGACACGGTTGTCCATATGGATATAGATAGGGACGCAGGCAACGGCTTCCTGTTCAAGGTCTTCGATTCCAAAGGCTTTTTGTGGGTCATTGACCAGGCGATGGATTTTTTTAATCGCCATAGAGAGGTAAAGGAGCGCCAGATCGAAAGGATAATGAGAGAGAGCGCCGCCACCTTCAATCATGCGGTCACGGCGCGGCAGTATATCGATCTCTATGAAAGGATGCTGCAGCGCCCTTTGATCCGGCCCAACACCTGAGGGAGTATCTGAAAAGTCTGAATCCTTTAAGCCCCTTTCCGGCTGTTTGAAAAACAGCCGGAAAGGGGCTTGTGAAGGCAATCCGAACCGCTTTTTGTGCTTTTTCTCCAAGGAATTGATGACATATCAAAGATTACCTGAATCAGCTAACCTCAACGAATTGAACCGGCACACCGACCCCGTGGGGAGTCTTATGGAATGCGATCCCTTTCTTCGACCGTATGAGACGGTTCTTAGACAGCGGGCATCGCGTATCTGCGAGATGGAAAACAGGCTCACCCAGGGTAAAATGAGTCTCGCGGAATTTGCCGCAGGCCACGAGTACTTTGGCCTTCACTTACGCGGTAACGAGTGGGTCTTTCGGGAATGGGCGCCCAACGCAGCCTCTCTTTATCTGGTTGGAGAGATGACCCAGTGGCAGGAAAAAGAAACATTTGCCCTGGAGCGTATCAATAGGGAGGGTGTATGGGAAATTTGCCTACCTGAGGGGTCTTTGGTCCATGAGGACCTTTATAGGCTTCACGTCCACTGGCCCGGGGGCGAAGGTGACCGCATACCCGCCTATGCGCGACGTGTGGTGCAAGACCCGGTAACGCTGATCTTTAATGCCCAGGTTTGGCATCCTTCTACCCCATATAAGTGGCAGTGCCATGATTTTCGGCCTCAGTCAGGCGCCCTCTTTGTATACGAAGCCCACGTGGGCATGGCCCAGGAAGAGGAAAGAGTGGGTTCGTATCGGGATTTCACTTCACGCGTCCTGCCACGGATCTTTGCGACAGGCTATAACACTATACAACTGATGGCGATACCGGAGCATCCCTACTACGGGTCTTTTGGCTACCATGTATCGAGCTTTTTTGCCGCTTCGTCGCGATTTGGGACACCTGATGACCTTAAGGAACTGATCGATACTGCCCATGGGGCTGGTCTGAGGGTCATCATGGACCTAGTCCATTCCCATGCCGTTAGCAACGAGGTGGAGGGCTTAAGCCGCTTCGACGGTACGCCTTATCAGTATTTTCATGCCGGGCCTCGTGGCTTTCACGAAGCGTGGGACTCTCGATGTTTTGACTACGGGAAATTCCAGGTCCTGCATTTTCTCCTTTCCAATTGCCGTTTATGGCTTGATGAATACCGTATTGACGGTTTCCGTTTCGATGGTGTCACCAGTATGCTATACCATCACCGCGGTTTGGGCAGGGCCTTCACCTCTTATGATTACTATTTCGACGATAGCGTGGACGAAGAAGCCCTTACGTATCTTGCCTTAGCCAATAAACTTATCCATGATGTTCATCCCGATGCTGTTACAATCGCCGAGGACATGAGTGGTATGCCAGGAATGGCAGCCCCCCTCTCTCAAGGCGGATACGGCTTTGACTACCGTTTGGCTATGGGGGTTCCTGACTTTTGGATACGGCTGCTCAAGGAAGTGCAGGATGAAGACTGGCCTGTGGGGCACCTGTGGCACGAACTAACAAACCGGAGAAGAGATGAGAAGACCATAGGGTACGCGGAATCGCATGACCAGGCTCTCGTGGGAGACAAGACACTCATCTTCAGACTTATCGATTCAGAGATGTACAACCACATGTATGCTGACGATGAGAATATTGTGGTTGACAGGGGTATAGCGGTGCACAAGCTCATTCGGTTTGTCACTCTTGTAACTGCCGGCAACGGCTACCTCAATTTCATGGGCAACGAGTTCGGACATCCCGAATGGATCGATTTTCCACGGGAAGGTAACGCCTGGTCGTACCACTATGCGCGGCGACAGTGGCATCTTCTGGACAACCCTGACCTTAAGTACCGTTTTCTTGCCCGTTTTGACCATGATATGGTTCTATTGGCCAAACGATTCCGGCTCCTGGAGTCTCCGGAGATCCGCCTTCTCTTCGAGCATTCCGATGACAAGGTATTAGCCTTCCTGCGGGCCGATCTTTTGTTCGTGTTCAATTTTCATCCAACTCGTTCCTACGTTGACTACAGCTTCGAGGCGCCGCCTGGGAAATACAGGATGGTCATGGACATAGATGCTCCGGAATACGGGGGACATGGGCGGTTGCTAGCGAACCAGTGTCATCTGACCCTTCCCTATGCCTCATCTAACAGGAAACGTCATTTTGTCAGTCTGTATCTTCCCACTCGCACTGCACTGGTTTTACAGCCAGTTTCTCCAGACTGAGGGATCGGTGACTTCTCAAAATATTATCCTAATCCTTCTCCCTTTAAGGGATGGCATGGTATAAATAAATTAATCGGCTGCCAACTTAAAGCGATATAACTGCTAGGGTGGGCACAGCCCAACCTGCTGTAACTCATTGAAATTTTAATATGTTCCAGCTTAAGTTGATAGCAAAGAAAAAATCATTAATGGAGAAAAAAAACTATGAGCCTGTTTATCGTGGATGAGAAAAAATGTAAACGTGATGGAGCGTGTGTAGCCGAGTGCCCAGTGGGGATTATAGAGCTCAAAGACCATGACTCAGTGCCCACGCCGGCAAAGGGGGCCGGCGAACTGTGCGTACATTGTGGCCATTGTGTAGCAGTCTGCCGGCAGGGGGCGTTGTCACACGTATCCTTAACGCCCGAGCAGTGCCCACCGGTTGGAAATGAGTGGCCCCTTAGCCGGGAAGGGGTTGAGCACTTCCTTCGTGCTCGCAGGTCCATTCGTACGTATAAGGACAAGCCTGTAGACCGCAACGTACTTGGAAAACTAATAGATATCGCACGCTTTGCCCCCTCAGGCCACAACAGCCAGCCGGTTAACTGGCTTGTTATTTACGACAAGGACAAGGTACGACACCTCGCAGGACTGGTTGTCGACTGGATGGGTAACCTATTGGAGAAACAACCACTGATGGCCAAGGCAATGCACATGGACCTCATCGTGGACTATTGGAAGGCGGGGATGGACGCGGTTTGTCGCTCTGCACCGCACCTTATCGTTACCCATGCCCCAAAGGATGAGCCTACTGCTCCGGCGGCCTGCACCATTGCCCTCACTTACCTGGACCTGGCTGCACCCTCCTTTGACCTGGGTACCTGTTGGGCTGGGTTTTTCAATGTAGCGGCCACAGTGTGGCCGCCTCTGCAGGAGTCCTTGAGGCTTCCCGAAGGACATATCAACTTCGGGGCGATGATGGTGGGTTATCCGAAATACAAATATTACCGACTGCCGCTTCGGAATGAGGCTAATGTCACATGGGGCTAATAGTGTGTCGTCGAGGATTCCGACCACCATGCCAATAATTGAGCATCAAAGGCAGGCAAAGGTCGCGTAAGAACAACCTTTGCCTGCCCCGGCGAATTGGCGCTATTTAGCGCTATTTAGTGAGTATGGTTACTACCGAATTAGCCACCCCTGTTCCCCCTACGTTGTGTTGGAGGGCATAACCTCTTTTTATCTCAACCTGCCTCTTTTCATTTTGGGCAGGGATAACATCCTCCCTGAGCTGCCACACCAGTTCCGTGATCTGGGCAAGGCCTGAACAACCTAGGGGATGCCCTTTGGCCATCAGCCCGCCGCTGGGGTTGACAGCTACCTTGCCACCTATCTTCGAGTCCCCCCGTTCGATGAACTTGCCGCCTTCTCCCTTTTCACAAAAGCCCAGGTCTTCGTAATCGAGTATCTCGGTTATGGAAAAACAATCATGAACTTCGGCAACGTCTATATCTTCAGGGCCGATGCCGGCCATCTTGTACGCCTGCTGTGCAGCCCTTTTTGTGGCAATAAACTCCGTAAAACTCTCCTTCTCTGCCGCAAATTGGTAATCAGTCCCCATGCCGAGCCCGGCAACAAATATGGGTTTGTCGGTATATTTGTCAGCCAAATCGGCCCGACATATGATTACAGCAGCAGCGCCATCTGTCTGGGGGCAGCAATCAAGGATATTGAAAGGCCAGCAGACCAAGGGAGATTTAAAAACGTCCTCTATCGTTATCTCATACTGATAGTGTGAGTAGGGACAGAGTGTACCGTTATAGTGGTTCTTCACCCCTACCATGGCCATCTGTTCCTTTGTGGTGCCGAATTCATGCATATGGCGCGTAGCCTGGGGAGCAAACTGGGCCGGGGCTGTTCCACCCCTCATCAATACTGGATGCCCGGCTGAGCCGATCGCCAGCAGTCCCTCATCACTGGTCTTCTCCCTCATCTTCTCAACCCCTAAGGCTATAGCTACATCATACAGACCGGAGGCAACCCCCATACAGGCATTTCTAAACGTGTCGCTGCCTGTGGGGCAGCCATTTTCTATCCGTGTAACCGGGATACCTGCCAGTCCTACAATGCCGGACAACATTGATCCTGAAATCAATTCACTTCCCATAAGAGAACCGATACATGTCCCTATCCAACCCGCCTGAATATCTTTGGGGTCGATCCCTTTTTGCACACCGTCCAAGACGGCGAGATACGCTTCCCCTATCATTGCCTCATAACTCTTATCAAAATGCTCTCCAAATTTTAACATTCCTACGCCGACAATGGCAACCTTATTCCATCCCATATCTTTCACCTCCATTAGATGTCTTCTTTTAGCGCCCTGAATTTGTATCCATAAAGGCTCACCCCTCTCTCCACTGTGAGAAGCCTCAGCACCAGTTCTACGGGCATGTCAACCTTCATTTCTTCAGGGTTCATCTCTGTCCCAAGGGCCTGGTATCTTAAGCCATCTTCAAGATCGCCAAAGATGAGGGGCAAGGGAGCTTCAAGAGGTGGTGGCATATAGTAGTTGATGCAATAGGTGTGTATTTTACCTTTTTTACTTAGCTTTACATTCTCAAGATTGGTGCTGCCGCATTTTATGCAAAGCACCCTCAACGATGGTGGAAAGTTTATATACCCGCATTCCTTGCATTTTGCTCCTAAGAAATTATAGAGTTCCCTATAACTCCTTTGTAAAAATGGGGAAACAGGAGGCAACCCTAATTTTGCAGGTTCGCCTGCCTGTTGAATCGTGCCTGTATACTTCATATACTTCAGGTAATCTATATATTCCTTATCCTCCATGTATGAATTCAATGACCGAACCTTGCTAACCTTCTTTTCCCTGTTCTCAGTGACCTTAAGGGTCATGGCATCGCTGCTGCCCGAGCCATAGGATACAGCTAGCACCTTGTCTCCGGCCTTTGCATTGTCCAAAACGCCGGCCAACCCCAAAAACACAGAACTACTACCCGTATCTCCCAAAAGACCTACAAGTGAGCCCTCAGTCTGTTCTTTTTTAATGCCTAATGCTCTGGTGGCCTCCTTCGGTATTCTTCCATCCGGTTCCTGTAGGACTATGTGTTGAAATTGGTCTATGGCTGAACCTTCCTTCTTCAACAAGCCCTCGACCGCAGCTTTCACATGGTTTATGTACCCATATTCACGTGTGTAGCGGTAGTCATAACTCCTTACGTGGATATCGTTGGCATGTCTCCACCTATCAAGTACCATAGTAGAATAAGTAAAAATATTTTCTATGGTGGCAATAGTATCCACTGCGCCGATGACAAAGGCCGCTGCGCCTGCCCCAAACGTAACCTCAAGATCACTGCCCATCTCGGATGGACGGTTATCTGTAGCAATAACAAGAATGTTCTCAGCCCTTTGGGCATTGATGCTGTCCATTGCCGCCTTCAGGGCGCTGATCGACGCTCTCGGGGAACCAGTAAACTCGTAGATCTCGACCTCTGGGGGCAATCCGAAAACCTCCTTGATAATCCCCGATGCATAGTTTTCTATATAGGGTGATGAGGTGGTCCCGAAATAGATTGCTTCTATCTTTTCCGGGTCTATCCCAGAAGAATTAACAGCATTAATTGCAGCTTCTATAGCCATAGTGATACCATCTTCATCAGACCCTGCTACGGATTTCTCACCGCGACCCCTACTACCCCAAGCATTGGCAATATCGTTAACCAATATCCGGTAACGGGGCACATAGACTCCATACCCAACAATTCCAACGGACATAAAGACCTCCTTTCATGTTCTGTTATCAAACTACCAATTCACCATCTTTTACATAATATCTGGCATCCTTCGTAATAATACTTATACCTCGAAAGGCCACAAATTGAGTTTTTTTGCCGGCCCTGAACATCGATAGCTGCGTTGCTCAGGCTTGCAATAGCCCACTATTCTCCGAGGTATAACAGCGTGAAACTAAGGGATTAATATGGGAGACACCGAGTGTCTGCACCCAATACAATCTCTCTCATTAACTTTAACTTGTCAAGAAAATAATAATGCCCGAGAACTTTAGGATCTGTAAAGGAATAACTATTCTTCTCCTTTGATTCTTTCTCAAAATGAATCAAGAAGGTTCGCCAAAGATCATTCAAGTCATATTCCGACCAACTGCGTAGGTCGATTTTTTTTTGTCCCGGCTAGGCTCTCGATATATCGATGCTTGCGGTGCTTGTTATTATATTTAAAAATAAGGTCAACGAGAGGCATATAAAGCTTCCCGAACTCCTTAACATATCTCTTGCTGACCCATCTTAAAAAATTTTCAAAAATCCTCCCATTTTGCGCAAAATGAATCCGCAGCAGTTGATCAACGTCCGTGTCAAAATAGTTGTCTATTAGACTCAGACGAGCGCCTAACACAGGCTGATATCGTTGAACAAAGGGTGATGTGCCCATTTTTTGCAAGAATGAAAACCGCTCGATGTCCTCCGAAAGAGTTGTGTTATATCCATACATGCAAACAAAGCGTATTTCTGTAGGCTTTACAGAATCAAGCAGCTTGAGCTTTTCCCTGATAACCGAGATGGTGTCCGGTGTATTGAAACTGAAATAATACATTCTCTTAGTAAAGGAATAATTCTTGCTGTCGATTTTCTGCAAAAGGCTCGCATTTTTTTTGTTAATTAAATGAATATCTAGTGTCTGATTGAAGTTTACCTGCAATCTTCTTTCAATCATCTCTTCCAGGATATTATCAGCCTCAGGATGGGCCAGTAAATTGTTGTCCATCAGGACAAGCTTATTAAATTCAGGGGGAAGGATATCATCAATTTTTGCTACCTGTCTCAACATGCCCTCTTTGTCCGGGACAATGCAAAAATCGCAACTTTTCTGACATCCCCTGGTGAGAAAACCCAACGCAAAATCTAGGTTAGGATAGAGAGAATAATCCGGCATCAAATGTTCGATTTTATCCGGTAGTGTTAGTGTCAGGTCAACCCCCGTCCCACCGATTTGAATATTTTCGCCATGAAGTTCCCGCAACCTTTCTATCTTTTTAACAGTGCTATTACGGTAAAAAACACAACTCGCAAATACTAATCTTGACTTTCGGTGAATTTCCGACTCTTTGGTTAGAATCACATTCCTGCATTGATTCTTATAGTGCCTGCTTAGCTTCATCAAAGCCAAATTAGGAATCATACTGTCAACATCGATCAGAACTACGTCATCTTTGTTTGCCGGGGCGGTTTTGCGGAACCTTGACTTAAGGAACTTGTTTCGATAATCCCAGGTTTTTCTGTCACTGGTGGATCTTGCTGTTACAAATTTGTTTGCTCTATTGACTGCTGAAAGGATTGGCAAGAATTGATTTTGTATACTTCCAATCCAGTCTACGCTACTTTTTTTGCTACATTCAATAATAAACTGAATATTTGGAAAAAGGTTTTCAAGGGCTTTTGTCGCCTCATTTATTTGACATGTCGAGAACAACTGTTCAAAATGATTGATAAATAGAATTCCTTGGGAAAGGTTGAAATCATTAGGCAGTTTCCGTGAATCTGCCAATTGTCTGATAAAATCAACTAAGAAATCAATAAGGTTAATCTGATCTTGAGGGAAATCGGAAAGCAAAAGAGTGTGAAGGGCCTTTTTTGCTTTTTCGGTTTGACCTGGTGTTTTTTCAGCAAAAACAAGTTTGTCTTTACCACAGTGGGAAAACTTCAAATGAGAAAAAAGGTTGGAAAGTGCTGTTAACATAGTATTATAAAGAGACGCTCCCTTGATGCTGTTATGTGTCGTGGTTCCGTATTGCTTGTGAAGCCAGGCAGTGACCGGAGTCAACGGAAACTCATCATCAAAGAAGGTTCCGAACCTGGAGCTTCTACGCCGATGGGGAAAATCCAGGTCTATTTCTTGATATGTGCTTGAGGTTCTGGCGCTATTAAAACCATAAGCAAAATCCCCAAAGGGTTTTTTAAAATCAGTAAATCCCTTAAATGTGGTGTAATACCCACGCCACTTGCAGCTCTTTTTTATTACTGGCTCAACAATGCCGCCTGGCGAGACTATATAGTCGTTTCTAGACCTGTAGAAGTAGTTCTTGTAGATATCCGAACGTATAGTAGCGCCAAACCCAGCTATCTTGTTTATTCTTCCGTAAACCTCTGATATCTCTTCCTTGAGTCGAGGTAAGTAGCGAGTACCCCCAAGACAAACCGACAAAAATTTAAAGAACAATGTCCTTTCACTGTCTGTAATTTCCTCTTCAACATTCTGAAATAACGACCATCTGTATATCTTCTCGTCATGGTTACTAAAATTAAGGTCAAAAATCACATCTCCCAGCCGGTTTTTGACCCAGAATCTTTCAACATACAATTTCTTTAACACCTTTCCTTTTCGGGTTCACTGATTTTGCCCCTCTGCTTTCTAATCCACGTTTTTTGCCAGCCAGAATTAATGATTTGCCGTAAAACACCGGGGCGTCTATGCGTGCAAACCTTGACCACCGAGTTGGATATCATGAATTGGAAAAGGTTTTCAACAAATCCTTTATGGGTAACGAGATTGAACTCACCTATAGCACCTTCATCTGTTGTGCATAATGGTAATCTGATTTATGCGTTTTTGCAAGGCTTGGAATGATAAAGTTGAATTGTTTTTTCATACACCCATAGTCGTTGGAAGAGAGGAACAGGCATCCATATCCTTTAATGCGCCGCAGCGGGCTTTTGGGCCAGCGTGGATGTCCCTGAATCTTCAGGAAGGATTACTGATTAAGTTATTTGGAAGTTACTAGAATTGCTGTTGACTTGTCACAAAGATTGATATAAATTAGCCGTAATTCATTTATATTTCATTCCTTAGTAATTTAATCAAAATAAAACTGAACATAAGGTGGGCAAGAGAGGAAGGAGGTTCGTAGCTATGCGGGAGAAAGACAGGGAGTTGGCACGGAGGAGAAGACGGAAAAAAAAGGTGAGAAAGCGGAACGCCAAGGAGTCCATGAAACAGAGAAATTAGAGGACTGCTGTCACTAGGAATTTGAAGCAACAATCGGCAGGAAGTGAGGACCAACTTCATGATCTATCCTATCAAGTCCAACAATTCGGGAGGGAAAAGAGATGATCGAGAAAGCTTTGAATAAGATTGCAGAGCAAATCCTTGCTTTCGATGAGGCCTCCCTGAGAAACCTTCGAGCAAAGTACCACTCCAGGATGATTGAGTTCGATACGAGTAAAGAATGGGAAAAGGCTGTTATTATCTATTTTATCATAAATTCTGTTATCACAAAGAACGCTCTATTCAATCAAAATGTCTTGGCGGGGAGGGGGAAAGAGAAAAGAAAGGAGAAGCGCGATAAAGGTAGATTGAAATTGATAGAATGAGACTGGATCCGGATGACATGATTGGCATCTATGAGTTAGGGATGATGCCGAAATCTATTGCCAACGAAGATGCGAGAACTTAAAGGTTTCTCCCTTCGGTCGAAATGGCAAATAACAGGGGTTTAATTCAGACATAAATTATATGGTGTGTTAAAGTGCAACTTATAATATTAGGTTCCGGGGTTGGGGTGCCCACCGCAACAAGGTCTGCTCCGGGTCTATGCATCAAGGTGAAAAACCAACCAGTTCTTTTTGACAGTGGCAGTGGCTGCGCCTATCAGTTGCCCAAGGCAGGTATCGACTATCACCAAATAGACCATATTTTTTATTCCCACGTCGACCATCCGGATCATATAAATGATCTATCAGAGATTATCTTCGCTAATAAATATGATTATCCCAAGAGGGAAAATGACCTTAATATAATGGGCCCCAAAGGTATTAGAAAGTTTTACGAGAACCTCGAAACGCTCTTTCCAATCATCAAGAACCCACCTTTTTCCGTCAATATCCTGGAGGTCAATGATAATCTGGTTAAGTTCAATGGAATAGTGGTTAAATCAAAACCCCTTTTTCACCAAGAGGTAAAGTCTGTTGGATACCGGTTGGAATTCGGAGGTAAGAGCATTGTATATTCTGGTGACACGGACTACTGCGACAATTTAGTAAAACTCGCATGGAAAAGCGACCTCCTGGTCCTTGAATGTTCATTCCCGGATGAATTTAAGGTAGATGGTCATTTAACGCCTTCATTGGCTGGACGAATCGCCCAAGAAGCAGGAACGAAAAAATTGGTGCTCACACACATCTATCCTGTCTGTGATCTGTATGATATCATGGGTCAGGCACAGAAAACCTACCACGGAGAGATAGTTGTAGCGGAAGACCTGATGAAGATAGAAGTCTAGATGCAAAGTACAATTATCTTGGAACATACTGGTGGGAAGTGATATAGATTTTCAGATATTTGATTTCACAAGGCCAGAGGGAGGAATCAGAGTAAGTCGTACATTGAGTACGTCGTCGAGGATTCCGACCGATAACGCCGTGAAATTTAATATATGAAAATCTATAGGTAGTGTCCGTCCACAAATGGGGAAGTTGTTTCGTCCCCGTCCCTTAGGTTAATGGATAGATCGAGCAGAAGATTAATGTCTGAGGAGGGGCTTCAACCTTGAAGGTGGGGTTTGTGGGTTATCCGCCCGACAAGATAATGGAAGAATACAGGTCTGAGGATTTGGTAGACCTTGATAACGACCTCGGTCAGGTGGAAGAAAGAGACGATCTATACCTTCCGAAAGTCTCCTGTTCTGTTATAAAAAGGGTTTTTAATAACGCCTTAGCCATACGCCCCCAAAAGATTATCTTTGATGTGGGGGAAGGGAAGTGTGATTCAGGAAGGTTTTTAAGCTGGATATTAAGGGAGCACTTCGGTATGGAGATCGTAGAGACCAGAAATGTAAACAGAAAAAGCCATGGCACTGTTATTTGTGATTCCAGGTTGTCTTTGTTGAAAAAATTTGATTTGATTCTTAATAACATAGTTGAACCGAAAGATTACAACTTGACAAAAGAGCCTCATCCCAAGGCCGGGTTCTGGTCTGTCCCATGTTGGGACAAAAGGATATTCGATCTCTTCCCCGACGGCACAAAAATTTTTGGGTGGACTCGATGTTTTGAAAACAGTACGCCGGAGGACCTGGAACTGGAATGCCATGTAGATAAAGATATCCCAACAGTCTTCTATGCCCAGACTTTTTGCTCCAAGAACATACTAGCCAAAAACCTGGCCAGGGTTTACAAGGGGCTTTATGTGGATTGTGACGGAAGGATGACTGCTTCGGTAAGGGCACAGATAGAGGCGTTCATGTATCTAAGAGGGGCTGTAAAATGACAGTCTTTGCTGATTTCGGCAGTACATGGTCGAAGGTTGTAGACCCTTCCGTAAAGATTATAAAGACAAAAGAGTTGCCCCGAGACATCATAGTGGATTTCGCCTGCGGACACAACTCTGAGAATAAGTCAAGGAGGTGTGTAAATGAACTGATAGCCCTTTCTGAAGGCGGTCTCAGATTGATTGATGAGAAGGACTTCCTTCTGGTAGATGTTGGGAGTAGGGATATCAAGTATGTACTCTATGAAGATAGTCAATTTGCCGAGACCGGATGGAATCAGGAATGTGGGGCGTCTCAGGGTTTTGCCATAGAACTATTAGAGATGTATTATGGACTTGATTGTAATCAATTGGATCCCCCAGGAGAATGTTATCCGGTACCATGCGGACTCATTGGAATATCCAGGATATTCGATGAGATAATAAAGACCGGGGATGAGAGAATGGCCGTAAGCAGATTTATCAAGGGGATTGCTCTTAATGTTTACCACTTCACTGGTAAGCCTAAAAAGATGTATCTCAGTGGAGGGTTATGCGAAAATAGGCTTTTCATAGAATCACTTCCGTGTGAGGTGGTCCCGTTGGGGAGACTGGTTCTAATTGAGGGACTCAAAGAGATATATAGGAAAGACAATCGTTCACAAGGGTTATAAATCTGTTGTCAGCACGGCTTGTCATAATACCTATGGTGTTGGATTTTATTTAGGGACTGGAAATTGAGGCGGTTATAGATTCAAGGGGGAAATAATGTTTATTAAACAAATGGAAGTTGGGCAGTTGGGGGTTTTTGCGTACATAGTGGGATGCAAAGAGACAGGGGAGGGGTTGGTGATCGACCCGGCATCCAGTTCTGATTTGATAATCTCTGTCAGCAAACAAAATGGCATTGAGATAAAGTATATTGTCAATACACATTCACACTTGGATCACACCATGGGGAATGCTGATATGGTTGCTAAAACGGGTGCGAAGATAATAATTCACGAAAAGGAAAAGGAAATGCTTACGGAGCAACCCGATTCTTTTCTTGCCATGTTTGGGGGCACACAATCCCCACCGGCAGATATTACTGTTGAGGATGGAGATACAATAAAGGTAGGTAACCTCAACCTCAATGTTATATTAACACCTGGACACTCTATAGGGGGGATTAGCCTTCACTTAAACGGTTACCTCTTTACCGGAGACACTCTTTTTGTAGGGGGTGTCGGAAGGACAGACCTTCCTGGTGCGTCATGGCCACTCCTTCTGAAATCCATTAACACAAGACTTCTCACCTTTCCTGATGAAACCATAATAATGCCCGGGCATAATTATGGGTTTGCCCCCACTTCAACGGTCAAGCAGGAGAAAGATTTTAACCCTTTTATCAGAGACGAGGTATAGCCCAAAACGCTTGTGGTCAATGTCGGGCAGTAAATGAATCCGATTCATATTTGTCAGCCGGATTGTAAGAAATCGTGTGGTGCTTGCTGTGGCTTGTATAACTGGGAAGACCATTCCAGGGAGGCACTGGATGGTTTGTTGAGGAAAAATACCGAGCTATTTAAGTCTTTTGCATACAACCCGGAATCGTTTGGTGTATATCAAAGAGAAATGTCTGAATCGCAAGGTCAATCAAAGCTCTTTGAAACCATATACAATTGTGAATTTTTAGGGTTTTTGGAGGAGGAGCGAAAGAGGGTAGGATGCCTTCTCCATCCCATGATGAATAACGGAGAGGACTTTAGGGACCACTCTTTCTATGGGAAAGAGCTGTGTGCTTCCCATGAATGCCCCAGTTATGTCCACCTTACAAAAGAAGAAAAGAAGGCCGTTATCTACGGAACAGATGACTGGTACATCTACGGTTTGATTATTACTGATATCGACTTCGTAAAAGAATATTTCAAGGTTATAAACAATATCCTTGGCGAAACAATAAACCCTGAGAGGATAAAGAAACCTGAACTGAAGGGGATTGTCTCGGATTATTTCAGACTGAAGGAAGACTGGAAATTCAAAAGTGGGAAGAAACGTCTCGGCAAATATTATTTCTCATATGCAGAATACAATATCGCCAAGATAGATTACCAAAAGAGTATGGGTATCGAGAGGTCGCCTTTCGATAAGATTTTGGTCAGCTTGGCCTCAGAGTTTGACTCTGCCGCAAAGCTGCATGAGGCAGAAAGAACCATACAGGATAACATTAATAGGTTTGTTGAGGTGTATACAAATATCTTTTAACCCTTTTTTCCTTGACGAACAATCCTTTTTGGCCTATATTATCAGCGTTTTTGAGGGAGGTTCCCCCTTATCAGAGTGGTATAGATTTTCAGATATTAAATTTCACAAGGCCAGAGGGAGGAATTCGAGTAAGTCGTACATTGTAGTACGTCGTCGAGGATTCCGACCGATAACGCAGTGAAATTTGATATATGGAAATCTATAAGCCAAAAAGTAAACAAACCCCCGTCGTTTGCCTTTGGGAAACCTTCTAAGATCCCCTCCCAAGACAGCAAAAAGATTTGTGATCAGTAAAGAAACCTTTGGGTAAGCGCTAAAACAATCTTGCCCGCCTCACTGTGCGGCTCATGCCCCGGCCTTTTGAGAAGTCACGTTTAGAGAGGATTATTATGGATAACGGAACGGAGCGAGAGTGTAACGAGGAAGTGGAAATAGTAAAGGGAATATTGGAGGAATGGCAGGGAGAGAAAAATCTGATAGCCGTGCTCCTCTCGGTCCAGGACAACCTCGGCTATCTCCCGGAGGAGGCCCTAATAGAGATAGCCGGACATATGAAGATTTCGGAAACAACGATTTATGGAGTGGCAACCTTTTACAATCAGTTTCGTTTCACTCCACCCGGAAGGAATCACATTGAAGTCTGTATGGGTACCGCATGCCACGTAAAACGGGGAAGTATTGTTCTGGAATCTTGGGAGAGGGCTGTAGGCATAAGCGAAGGGGAAGTGACAGAAGATCGTGAATTCAGTATAGAGAGGGTGAATTGTGTGGGTTGTTGTGTCTTAGCGCCGGTAACAGTCATAAATAAAGAGGTGCATGGTAATATGGATCCCACCAAGATAGATGGTATCCTTTTGAGACATCAGTTGGAAAAAGAAGCCATCAAGAGAGAAGAGGACTCGTCCGGATTGAGCATATAGAAGAGGATGGACAAGTAATAGCACGATGGAAGGTTTAGTCAAGGAAAGGCTCGAAGAACTCAAGAAGAACGCGCTGAGAGATTCTTCAGGAGCAAAGGGAAGGGATGAGATAATAATCTATGTAGGGACGGCTACCTGCGGGAGGTCAGCCGGTTCACTCGCAGTGGTTTCTTCCTTTGAGGATATCATAGATAATCTCGGCATTGAAGCGAGAATAGTTAAGGTGGGATGTCATGGCCACTGCTATGCTGAGCCTATGGCCATCGTTTCAAAACCAGGATGGCCTCCTATAATGTACTGTTACCTAACACCAAATAGAGCCCAATCAATTATTACAAGACTAGTTAAAGAAGAAGATCCTGCCCTGGAATGGGCACTAGGGGCGATGGAAGAAAACGATATAATCCCTACGGTCTACGAAAACCCTAGGTGGTACATGGAAAACAGGCGGCTACTTGGAAATTGCGGCTCCATTGACCCGGAGAATATTAATCACTACATCGCCCTTGGTGGATACGAGGGTTTAGCTCGCGCATTGAAAATGGGGCCATCAGAGATAGTTGAAGAGGTAAAGAAGGCTGAGTTGAGGGGACTGGGAGGCGCCGGGTTTTACACGTGGATAAAGTGGAACATATGTAGAAAGGCTCCCCAATTTCCTAAGTACGTTATATGCAATGCTGACGAAGGGGACCCCGGAGCTTTTATGGACCGGACAATCCTTGAGAGCGATCCTCATTCAGTTATAGAAGGGATGATTATTGCAGGCTTTGCGATTGGGGCACAATCCGGTTACATATACCTGAGAAAAGAATATCCCCTAGCAGTATCCATAATGAACACAGCGGTATCCCAGGCCAGGGAACTAGGGCTTCTGGGAAATAAGATACTGAACAGCAAAATCAGCTTTGATATAAAAATAAACCAGGGAGCAGGGGCATTCGTGTGTGGCGAAGAAACAGCCCTAGTGGCATCCATAGAGGGGAAAAGGGGTATGCCGAGACCGAGACCTCCCTATCCGGCAGATAGAGGTCTTTGGGGGAGACCCACCATGATAAACAATGTCAAGACCCTTGCCCATATCCCTAGAATACTAGTTTACGGGCCAGAAAAGTTCTCATCCGTTGGTACAGAGAAGTGCAAGGGTACTGCCGTTTTTGCCTTGGCGGGCAAGATACAAAATGCGGGTCTGGTTGAGGTCGCCTTCGGGACCACCTTAAGGGAAGTCATCTTTGACATCGGTGGTGGGGTTCCTTCCCTGATCAAGGCTTCGAATATTGCAGGAGAGCTTCCCATATCCGTGAAGAAGAGGTTTAAGGCGGTTCAGATAGGGGGGCCGTCAGGGGGGTGCCTTCCGGATTCCCTCTTGGATATACCCATATGCTTTGACACGATAGCGGATACAGGGGCGATTATGGGCTCCGGAGGGATGGTAACCCTCGATGAAGACAATTGTGTTGTGGAGACAGCGAGGTACTTCTTAGAGTTTACTCAGAAGGAGTCATGCGGAAAGTGCACCTTCTGTCGAATTGGAACCAAGCATATGCTCGACATCCTCACTGCTATTACAAGGGGAGCAGGTACTCCGGAAGATCTGGATCTGCTTCAGGCCTTGGCTGGATTTATTAAACAGGGTTCTCTTTGTAACTTAGGCAAAACAGCCCCCAACCCAATATTGACAACTCTTGAGTATTTTAGACAGGAATATGAAGCCCATATTACAGAGAAGAGATGTCCTTCACTGGAGTGTAAAGAACTTATTGCATACTACATTGTTCCGGAAAAATGCCAGCGTGCATGTGACGCCTGTGTTGGCAGTTGTCCCACGGAAGCCATCTATACCAGAAAGGATCGGTTGAAGGCTATTGATCAAGAAAAATGCGTTAAATGTGCTTGCTGTGTCGATGCCTGCCCCCCTCAGTATGATGCAGTAATAAAAATATCACCTTTATCCGAGCTTCCGGAGACAGAACCTAGGGATGATGTCGTCTCAGAAGATGAGAGGACATCATCAGGATGAAACATGGAAACAGTAACTTTAACTATTAACGGGCAAGAGATAGTAACGGAAAAAGGGAAAAAGATTCTGTGGGCTGCACAGGAGAACGGTATCTTTGTTCCTCATCTATGTGCTGTCTTGGAAAGCCCCATCCCTTTTGGTGGTTGTAGACTCTGTTTCGTCGAGATAGAGGGGATAAAAGATCCAGTTACAAGCTGCACTGAAGAAGCAATCACCGGCATGGTTGTACACACCAGGACAGAACCTGTGTTACAACTGGTACGAATGGCATTCGAGCTTATCATGTCCAGACATCCAATAATATGCAAAGAGTGCCCGGCTAACATGAAGTGCGCTCTTCAGGATATAGCCCGTGAGATGGGGTTCAAACTCAAACCAAAGAAGTTGCCGCAGATTCTCCCCGAATTACCGGTAGATGACAGCCATCCTCTATTTACCTATAACCCCAACCTATGTGTCCTATGTGGTCAATGTGTTTACGTCTGTAATGAAGTAGTCAAAGAAACCACATTGGACTTCAACTTCAGGGGTTTTAAGACACAGGTAGGAACCTTCCAGAACAAACTACTTGCCGATTCCCGATGCAACGCATGCTTAAAATGTGTGGATACATGTCCAGTAGGCGCACTATCAAGGAAGTGACTTGCATACTTAGATTATGCCTTGTATGCAAAGAGAGAGATGCCGATTTTATGTTGATGTTTTCATACCAATTGAGTTATATTTAGTTTTAATGTAAGGGGTTAACGGTGTTTTCAGTTGCGAGGTCATGTTCAATGTATGGAAAGATAATAACCCATAATGACTTTGATGGCATTGTGAGCGGAGCGATATGTTCAGTGGCTCTTGGTGTGATAAAGATCTATTTTGCTGGGCCGGTAACCATCACCAAATCTCTTATCCCAATAACTGAAAATGACATTGTATGTGATCTTCCTTACCCATTGGAATGTGCGCTCTGGTTTGACCATCATGACGGGAACTTACAGGATCTCCACTACAGAAAAATTGATCCATCAACGATAAGAGGCAGACATGCCTCATTAAAGAGTTGTGCAAGGGTGGTATTTGAGTATTTTTCAGAAAGGGAAAAACTTCCTGAATTCATTGAGGATGCTGTAAAGGAAGCTGATATTATTGATAGCTTTGGATATAGCTCGATCGAGGAATGGAGGAAAGAGTCGCCAGGAAAGATAATAGACAACACATTGAAGGTAAGCGGACAAACAAAACGACAAAAAGAGTCTTACATGAGGGAGATACTTCTCCTTCTGGCAGAAAGGTCCATTGAAGAGGTCGCCGGTACACCGAAGGTGATGGAGAGGTTCAAGAGGTATAAACAAGAAGAAGAGGGGATGCTGAAGATCATAAAGGACAGTTTAGCCTTTATGCCAATGGACGAAGCTCGAGAGATCATTTTGCTCGATCTCACAAGATATAACAAGAGACCCCCTTTAACCAAGAATCTCGCTTATCTCTTTTACCCTAGTGCTTTGGCTGTCCTTCAGATATCGAGTCTTTTTGACAGAGGGGTGAAGACAAACAATCTCAGCTTTTCTATGTCGCTCAGTATAAACACGAACTCCACTGAACACAGTAAAGATATAGGAGAGATTATGAGAACACTCAATCTTGGTGATGGCCACAAAGGAGCAGGGGCTGGAACATTACAATGCACATCAAAGCAGGAGATGCTCAGGAAGAAGAAGAAGACAACAGAAGAGATCTTCAGACTGTGGAAAGGCCAGACAGGAAAAGACGGTCTGTGAAATGTTTCGACCTGTGCAGTTGGTCGGAATATGACTTGAATGATCTTTAACGAACCTTCTTGATTCATTTTGATAAAGATTCTTAGTGAGTGAAGCTGAAAATTGCAGATTGTTTGAGGGAGTTTGCGACCGAGTTATCTGCAATTTAGCGTAACGAATTTAGAATCTTTAAAATG
>Ga0209345_10000514_pt1 | contig 49198 bp, 52 predicted proteins | sample Cruoilmetagenom7_FD_187294 | JGI IMG/M metagenome (GOLD analysis project Ga0209345, IMG submission 187294) | Oil polluted marine microbial communities from Coal Oil Point, Santa Barbara, California, USA - Sample 7 (SPAdes) (version 2) | ecosystem: Environmental > Aquatic > Marine > Oil seeps ... | reverse complement strand
AAACTACATTGACAAACTTTAAAATCATGAAACACGTTTTATTACTCTTATTAGTATTTATAACAGTTATAGAATCCCAATCTCAGAACAGCTCTGAATTCTTTAAAGCTATACCAATTATTGATAATAATACTCCTAATTGGGCAAGGTTAATGTATTCTGACAACCCAAATGTTGGTGAAGTTGAGTATTTATTTAAGGAGTACTACATGAATAATAAATTCATAAAAAACATTCATACTCAAAATCATAAACATTGGATTTTAATGGTTGCTCCTTTATTAGATCAAGACGGTTTTATTAAACAACCAAGTAAATTAGAAGAAGACATTAAACATCAACTTCTTAAAGAAAAATACCAACTAAAAAATACAATGAGAATTCCAGGATCTGATTTGGGTTGGGTACCAATGGGACCGTTTGAAACCTTTGGCACTGATCCTGCAATCCCTATTTCATGGCATAAAAATGTATACTCCATAGATCAGTCTTTATCTAATCCAGATATTCTAATATGTGGCACTGAGGCTGGAGGTGTCTATAAAACTGTAGATAGAGCATCTAATTGGTCATTAATTTCTTTAGGAGAAATATTTTCTGGAGGTAATTCTGCAGTTAAAATTCATCCAACAGATTCTAATAATTTTTTACTTTCTTCAAACAGAAGAATATATCAATCTTTAGATGGTGGTATTACATGGTTAGAAAGACATTATACAGATGGAACTGGTAATGAATTTGAATATTCTCCATCTAACAATAATATCGTCTTTCATACATCTACAACAGGTCTTTTTAAGTCTATAGATGGAGGAGTCACTTGGGCTCAAGTGTTTACTGATAGTTCTTGGGATATTGATTTTCATCCTACAATCAACACAACAGCTTACTTATTAAAATCGAATGCTGGAGCTAAAAGAAGTGAATTATTTAGAAGTGATGACAACGGTGTTACTTGGATATTAAAAGATAACGGATGGTATTCTCCAACAGAATTTAATAACGCTGTTGATTATGGTGGAAAAATAGCCATAACACCTGCAATGCAAGACTTAGTTTATGTCTGTTTAATAGGAGATTCTAAATCTGGTGATCAAGGTTGGATAGGAGTTTATAAAAGCACAGACAGAGGTGAAAATTGGACGAAACCTTCAGGACAAGATGGAGGTCCTTATGGTGCAATTAATGGAACTGAAGATTGGAATGTAGCTGCTTATAGTGATGGTTATCATCAAGGTTTTTTTAATTTTGATATGGAAGCTAGTCCTACAAACCCAAACAAATTATGGATAGCAAGTATAAGGTTAACCGAATCAAGTGATGGTGGCCAAACGTTTCAATCTATTGGAGCTGCAAACTCTACGCGATTAGACTACGTTCACGCAGACGTTCAAGATATTGAAGTTTTTGGAACTGATATTTGGGTAGCGACTGATGGTGGTATAGATTATTCAAACGATGAATTAACGTCTCATGTAGCTCTAAATAGAGGTATTCAAGCTGCACATTTTTGGGGATTTAATACTGGATGGAATGAAGATACTTTTACTGGAGGAAAATATCATGATGGAACAAGTGGATGGTTTGAAAATTACAGCTTAGGTAATGCCTACAACATTGGTGGTGTTGAGGAAGCTTCAGGTTATGTTCACCCAATAGAGAGCAGAAAATTATTATATAGAACACATTATGCAAGTGATAATACATCTGTTAAAACCATTCCTGATAGCTTTGGAAATGAATTAACAAATCATCCTTCTTTGCCTGTTCGACCAAATGAACATTATTTGGTTGCAGAACGAAGTGGTGTTTATTTTGATCCTAGATATGCAGACCATATTTATGTTGGACTTGAGAACAGAGTCTATAAATCAACAAATGGTGGAACCAATTTTGATGTGATTTATACATTTCCAGATACAACAGGTATGATTTATGAAATGGAAATTTCACGAAGTAATCCAGATGTAATTTATGCAGTTTATAATAAACTAGGTGGTTATTGGGATGGTTGTGAAATATGGAAATCCATTGATAGTGGAATAACTTGGAATAAAACTACAAATGATCCAAGCGGAAATAAAAGAAGATTCAGAATTTCTGTTCATCCAGAAGACGAAAATAAAGTCTGGGTTTGTACTCCTAGAGGAGTTAATGGTGAAAAGGTGCATTATACTCCTGATGGTGGAGTAACATGGCAAAATAAAACAACTAGCATTTTAGATGGAGAAGATATAACAGACATTATGTATCAAGGAGGAACTAACGATGTTGTTTATGTAGTATCTCAATATGGTGTCTTTTATTGGGATACTAATAATTGGGTAGATTATTCAACAGACTTGCCCTTAGTAACAAAATCATTACAAATCAACCCATTTTATAGAGATGCAGAACTACGACTAGGAACAACAGGAAGAGGTGTTTGGGGTAGAAAAATGCAGGACGATATGTTTAATCCAGTTGCACAACCTATAACATATTCAGATACTATTCGTTGCCTAATGGAACCTGTTAAATTTGATTGTTATTCTATATTAAACCATGAAGGAGCAACTTGGGAATGGTCTATTACACCAGAACCACAATCTATATCTTCTACTTCTGTTAGAAATCCTGAAGTTGTTTTTGGAACAGAAGGTTCCTACAATGTTAGCTTAACTGTTACTGATATTCATGGAAACTCTGACACCAAAACTATTCCTAACATGATAACTGTTGTTGATGATTGTCCACATTGTGATTCTTTTGGAAATATGTCTTGGGCAACAGCTGTAACATTGGTAGATTTTAATGGTATAAACAATGCAACAGGAAAAACGCAATCTTATACAGACTATTCAGATATGCATTCATCGACAGTTGAAATCGGAAATTCTTATAATTTAAATGTTAATGTTAATACAGATGGCAATTATACTGTTCATGCTAAAGCTTGGATAGATTGGAATCAGGACACAGATTTTGATGATGTAAACGAAGAATATGATTTAGGTTCAGCAATTAATACTCCAGATGGAATAACAAATTTATCTCCTTTAAATATATTAATTCCAAATGATGCTGAAATTGGTGAAACAATCATGAGAGTATCAGCTAAATATAATACATCTCCAACTCAATGTGAAACTGATTTCGATGGTGAAGTTGAAGATTATTCAATTATTATAACAGCTCCAATTGGGATTATTGAAAATACGTTTGAAGTTAATCCAATAATTTATCCAAATCCTACAGATGGTAATTTCTCCATAGATTTAGGTGTAAATTACGAAACAACACATGTTACAATTACTGATTTAAATGGTAAAACAATTCAAACTAGCACATACTTTAAGAAACAGTTATTAAATTTAAAATTAAAAGAATCATCAGGAGTATATTTAATAGTTATTGAATCTGAGGATAAAAAAGCTGTTTGCCGTTTAGTTTTAAAATAATATGTCTAACACTTGAAAAAGACCATAGAATTTGGCAAAGCATACTGCATTGTGTACAATTCATTGGGTTTCACAATAGCAAACAGAATTTAACTAAAATATAAGATAGGAAATACAGAGATGTAATTCCTTTTTTTACTTTTTAAAGAAATGGAATCGTATTGATTACAAAATCAGGGAAGAGTATGGAACTAAGAGAGTTGCTAAAACTGATACTGTTACCATAATATGTGTCGTAAATTAAAAGCTATTTCAATGGTTGGTTTAATTTAAATAATTACCACCTGGAATTTCTTTTAACTGATTTTGAAATTGGTAATAGCAGAACCTCAAAAAACTCGTTATAAAAATCAGATTATATTTTTTTTAGACTAATTATATAACATTTTTTTATAAAAATGAATATTAATCCCTTATTAAAGGTAAAGTTGAACAACGCAATAAGCCTTCTTGTTTAGCTATTTCAGCATAAGGCACTTCTTCTACTATTATTCCTTGATTACGTAACCAAGTATTTAATCTTGTGAAATTCTTTTCAGAGATAACGACATTTTCAGAAATAGAGAAAATATTGCTATTCATATGATACATTTCTTCTTTGGTAATTTCAAAAACGTTTTCTTTTCCGAAGAAATCAAGTAACCATTCATATTCACTTTCATCAAGAAATCCATTTTTATGAAGGATTGCTTTGCCCTTTCCTACAGGTTGAAAACAGCAATCCAAATGCAAAGCATTCTCTCTTGGATTTGTATTCGATTTTCGAAGGTTGAAAGATTTCACCATTTTATTTGGGAAGATTTCTTGAATGGCTTCAACTGCTTCCATATTGGTTCTAGCAATAATAAAATCTGAATAATCTTCTCCTCTATAAGTTCCTATAAAAATGTGATCGTTATACAACATGACATCGCCTCCTTCAATATGGCAATGTTCAGGTAATTTTATTCTATTTTCTTTTGGTACTTGAGACCATACATGCTCAATGGCTTCAAACTCTTGTTCACGATCTGGTAAGACATTCGCTTTTACAAATTTACCTTCTATTACAAAGGCTATATCTCTAGTAAAAATCTGATTACAATCTTCTATCAATTCTGGTCTAAAAACCTTGACATCATATTTCTCAAATACTGCAGCAACAGCTTCCATCTCCTTAACCATATCAACCTCTATAGGATAAGTTCCCGCTTTTATATGTTCTAAAGATTTTGGGTCGTAAGCTTCTTCAACTGTAGGCGTCGGACCATTGCTTTTGGCTGTTCCTAAAACTACAGCTCTTAATCTAGATGTTTCGTTGGTTACGTTTAACTTTAGCATATTGTAAATATAAAAAAAGCTTCATAGAATATATGAAGCTTTAATATGATAATTATTTGATTAACGTTTATTGATAGCTTTAAATGGTCTTAAAGTTTCACCAACATAAATTTGACGAGGACGACCAATTGGTTCGTTATTTAAACGCATTTCTTTCCATTGCGCAATCCAACCTGGTAAACGACCTAAGGCAAACATTACAGTAAACATATCTGTTGGAATTCCCATAGCTCTATAAATAATACCTGAATAGAAATCGACATTTGGATATAATTTTCTATCTACAAAATATGGGTCATTTAAAGCTTCTTGCTCTAATGCCTTAGCTATATTTAAAATAGGGTCTTCTACTCCAAGGTCGTTTAAAATTTCGTCTGCTGCTTTTTTAATAATCTTTGCTCTTGGATCGAAATTTTTATATACTCTATGTCCAAAGCCCATTAATCTAAAAGGATCTTCTTTATCTTTTGCTTTAGCCATATACTTTTTAGAATCTCCACCATCTTCTTTTATAGCTTCAAGCATTTCTAATACAGCTTGGTTTGCTCCACCATGAAGTGGTCCCCAAAGCGCAGAAATACCTGTAGAAAGTGAGGCAAATAATCCCACATGAGAAGAGCCTGCAATTCTTACAGTTGATGTTGAACAGTTTTGTTCATGATCTGCGTGAAGAATCAACAATTTATCTAAAGCATTTACAACTATTGGATTAAACTGATATTCTTCGTTTGGTAATTGAAACATCATTTTCAAGATATTCTCTACATAACCAACACTTTTATCGCCATATTCTAAACGCAAGCCATTCTTCTTTCTAAAAGTCCAAGCTACTAAAACAGGAAATTTTCCTAAGATTTTAACAATAGCTTTATACATATCTTCATCAGAATTCACATTCACAGAAGAAGGATTAAATGCCGTTAAAGCACTTGTAAGAGATGCAATAACACCCATTGGATGAGCCGATTTTGGAAAGGCATCAACTATTTTACGAATATCTTCATCTACAACAGATTGTGCTTTTATATCTGAATGAAATTTTTCTAATTCTTCACTGTTTGGTAAATCACCAAAAATTAAAAGAAATACTACCTCAAGAAAATCTGCTTTTTCTGCTAATTCCTCTATAGAATAACCTCGATATCTTAAAATCCCTTTTTCACCATCAAGAAAAGTAATGGCACTTTCGCAAGAACCTGTATTTTTAAACCCAGGATCTATTGTCACTATTCCATTGGTTGCGCTTCTTAAGGTTTTAATATCTATTGCAACTTCATTCTCTGTTCCTTTAATTAAAGGAAATTCATGTTTTTTACCGTCTATTTCTATGGTAGCTTTTTCTGACATATATTCTATTAAAATTTAATGTATTTTATTGTGCTTTTTAACTTGACGAATTTACAAAATATCTAACGATTTATAAAGCAACTTAACAAAGGTTTTAATAATTAGAATATTAGTAATATTGATTATAAAAAAAAGGCGATAATTAGTTAACTAATCATCGCCATTAATATTAAAAATATTTTTATGAATTTAAATTTTAAACGCTTTATCTTGAGGAAAATAAGCAACCTCTCCTAATTCTTCTTCAATGCGTAATAACTGATTATATTTTGCCATTCTATCACTTCTAGAAGCTGAACCTGTTTTTATTTGTCCACAATTTAAAGCAACTGCTAAATCAGCAATAGTATTATCTTCTGTTTCACCTGAACGATGAGACATAACTGATGTATATCCAGCATTATGCGCCATATTGACTGCTGCAATGGTTTCGGTTAGTGTCCCAATTTGGTTTACTTTTATTAAAATTGAATTTGCAATATGGTTTTCAATCCCTTTTGATAGTCTTTCAACATTCGTTACAAATAAATCGTCTCCAACTAATTGTACTTTATCTCCTACTTTTTCAGTTAAATATTTCCAGCCTTCCCAATCGTTTTCATCCATACCATCTTCAATAGAAATAATTGGATATTTAGAACATAATTCGGCTAAATAATCTGCTTGTTCTTTACTGGTTCTTACTTCCCCAGAATCTCCTTCAAATTTCTTATAATCATATTTACCATCTATGTAAAATTCAGCAGAAGCACAATCTAATGCAATCATAACTTCATCACCTAAAGTATAACCTGCATTATCTACAGCTTTTTTAATAGTGTCTAAAGCATCTTCTGTTCCTCCAGCTAAATTAGGTGCAAAACCACCTTCGTCTCCAACAGCAGTACTTAAACCTCGATCATGTAATACCTTTTTTAAATGATGAAAAATTTCAGTTCCTATCTGCATGGCATGCGTAAAATTAGTAGCCTTTACAGGCATAACCATAAATTCCTGAAATGCGATAGGAGCATCGCTATGAGAACCTCCATTAATAATATTCATCATTGGAACTGGAAGTGTGTTTGCTGAAACTCCTCCAACATATCTGTAAAGAGGTATCCCTAATTCATTAGCAGCAGCTTTTGATGCAGCTAACGATACACCTAAAATGGCATTAGCACCTAATTTTGATTTATTAGAAGTTCCATCTAAATCAATCATAATCTGGTCGATTAAGTTTTGTTCAAAAACCGATGTACCCAATAATTCTTGAGCAATAATAGTATTGACATTTTCAACAGCTTTTAATACACCTTTTCCCATATACGCTTTTCCACCATCACGAAGTTCAACAGCTTCATGTTCTCCAGTTGATGCACCTGAAGGCACTGCAGCTCTTCCCATAAAACCATTCTCAGTAACTACATCTACTTCGATAGTTGGATTTCCTCTTGAATCTAAAATCTGTCTGGCATGAATATTAATTATAATGCTCATTTGAAATATTTTAATAATTGATTAAATAATTATACTTAATTAAAAACCTCAAGGAAGTAAGTCTTCTTTGAGGTTTTTAGTTATTTGTTTTTTATGTTCTCTATAAATTGATCGAACAAATACGAAGAGTCATGTGGGCCAGGACTAGCTTCTGGATGGTATTGCACCGAAAAACAGTTCTTATTTTTCATTCGAATACCAGCTACTGTATGATCGTTTAAATGTACATGTGTAATTTCTATATCAGAGTGTGCTTCTGTTTCTTCTCTATTAATAGCAAATCCATGATTTTGAGATGTAATTTCTCCCTTACCTGTAAGCAAGTTTTTTACAGGATGATTGATACCTCGATGTCCATGATGCATTTTATAGGTAGAAATACCATTAGCTAATGCTATAACTTGATGGCCTAAACAAATACCAAATAAAGGAAGGTTTCTATTAATAATCTCTTTAGCAACTGTTTGAGCTTCAACTAAAGGTTCTGGATCTCCTGGTCCATTAGATAAGAAATAACCATCTGGCTTAAATGCTTCTAGTTCTTCAAATTTGGAGTTGTATGGAAACACTTTTATATAAGCATCTCTATTTGCTAAATTTCTAAGAATATTGGTTTTCATTCCAATATCTAAAGCTGATATTTTATAGGCAGCATTTTCATTACCAAAATAATATGGCTCTTTAGTAGAAACTTTTGAAGCTAATTCTAAACCATTCATGTCTGGCACTTCTGCTAATTGCTTTTTAAGTCCATCAATATTATCAACTTCTGTAGAAATAACAGCATTCATCGCACCATTATCTCTAATGTAGCTAACCAAAGCTCTAGTATCTACATCTGAAATGGCAAATAACTTATTTTCATTTAAAAATTCTTCTAACGAGGCGTCTGCTTTATCGCGAGAATAGTCATAACTAAAATTTTTACAAATGAGTCCTGAAATTTTAATCGAATTAGACTCTATTTCATCTTTTTGAGTTCCATAGTTTCCAATGTGTGCATTGGTTGTAACCATTAACTGTCCAAAATAAGAAGGGTCTGTAAAAATCTCTTGATAGCCTGTCATTCCAGTATTAAAACAAACTTCGCCAAAAGTAGTGCCTTTGTTTCCAATGGCTTTTCCATGAAAAATAGTTCCATCAGCTAATAAAACTATTGCTTTTTCTTTTTTGTTGTATTTCATGTGTTTTTATTCATTTTTTTATGAAGGTCACATGGAACATCCTTATTATTTATTCTAAGAATAAGAAATATTATGAATGGATGTTTCATCTTAAAAAAGGTTTTGCAAAATTGCATAAAAAAAAGGATAAACTAAAATGTTTATCCTTTTTTATGATTTCTTTTTAAAGTGAAATATAATCTTAGAGTGTATTATAATATATTAATATTTTTTTAAGGTCATTTATTTCTTTAAAGCTTAAATTATTATCTTTTGCATACTGCTTTATAACATCCTTTTTATCTGAATCTAATGTTTTTAAAATAGCAGATTTTTTAAGTTGGATTAATTTAAGTTTTTCATTATCTGTGGTGTAAAAATATTTTTCTTTTATAATCATTTCATCATCAGTAGTTTTCTGTTGAGTTAATGGATTATACATCCCTTCTTTTATTCCAATTTCAAATTTTCTTAGTATAGTGATTGATTTAGTTACAACCAGCTCTTCGAAATAAGAATTTCTTTGAAACTCATTATCAAGATAACGCTTAAAAATCCTACTATTTATCACAATTTTATCTATATTTTTAGGATTGAAAGCTAAAATAGAGTCTTTAGAATATTTAGCTTCAAAACGCTCTAGCTGAACATTATAATTTATATTATTAAACTTATGAGCTTTATTATCTCTCATATAAATTATTGTATTATTTGAATTCCAAGAATCAAATAAGTATGGAGATCCTTTTAAGTTTGTCGTCTTAGAAGGGTTAGTAATCCAAATTCCATCATGTGCCATAATTGCACTAGAATTAGAAAAATTGTTACCAGAAGAAATTGCCGCTTGAGCAAATGTAAAATTTACTGTTAGAGTAAATAAAAAAACTAAAATTTTATTCATGATTTTCAAAATTTAAGGTGTAAATATAAAAAAAGGATGAACAAAATTAGTTCATCCTTTTTTAATTAACATTTATTAACAGAAAAATTCTATTCTTCTTCGTTAGAAGCTTTAGTTTCTGCAACTGGAGCAGGAGCAGCTGGTTTAGAACCACCTCTTCTACTTCTTCTTGTTGTTTTCTTTTTAGCTTTATCAGCATTATAGATTTCGTTATAATCAACTAATTCTATCATTGCCATATCAGCGTTATCACCTAAACGATTACCTAGTTTAATAATTCTAGTATATCCTCCTGGTCTATCACCAATTTTAGGAGCTACATCTCTAAATAATTCAGCAACAGCTTCTTTTTGTCTTAATCTAGCCATTACAATACGTCTGTTATGTGTCGTATCTTCTTTCGATTTAGTTATCATTGGCTCAACAAATTGTTTTAAAGCTTTTGCTTTTGCAACTGTTGTATTAATACGTTTGTGCTCAATTAATGAACATGCCATATTAGCTAACATTGATTTTCTGTGAGCTGTTTTTCTACCTAAATGATTTATTTTTTTTCCGTGTCTCATGACATTTGTTTTATCATCTTGCTACCAAACTCGACTAGCGAGGAGCAAAATATGATTAATTAATCTTTATCTAATTTATATTTTGACAAGTCCATACCAAAGTTTAAACCTTTAACATTTACAAGCTCTTCAAGCTCAGTTAATGATTTTTTACCGAAGTTACGGAACTTCATTAAGTCATTTTTATTGAAAGACACTAAGTCTCCTAAAGTATCTACTTCAGCTGCTTTTAAACAGTTAAGTGCACGAACAGAAAGATCCATATCAACTAATTTAGTTTTCAATAGTTGTCTCATGTGAAGAGATTCTTCATCATAAGTTTCTGTTTGAGCTATTTCATCAGCTTCTAATGTAATTCTCTCATCTGAGAATAACATGAAGTGGTGTATTAATGTTTTAGCTGCTTCAGTTAAAGCATCTTGAGGCGTAATTGAACCATCAGTAATGATTTCGAAAACTAATTTTTCGTAATCTGTTTTCTGCTCAACACGATAGTTTTCAATACTATACTTAACATTTTTTATAGGTGTGTAAATTGAATCAGTAAAGATTGTTCCAATTGGTGCTGAAGCTTTTTTGTTTTCTTCGGCTGGAACGTATCCTCTACCTTTTTCAATTGTAATTTCCATGTTGATATTTACTTTAGGATCTAAATTACAGATTACTAACTCTGAATTTAAAACTTGGAATCCTGAAATAAACTTTTGGAAATCTCCAGCTGTAATTTGATTTTGTCCTGAAATAGAAATTGAAACAGACTCGCTATCTACATCTTCTATTTGTCTTTTAAAACGCACTTGTTTTAAATTTAAAATAATTTCAGTCACATCTTCTACTACTCCTGAGATTGTAGAAAACTCATGATCTACACCTTCTATTCTAACTGATGTTGTTGCAAACCCTTCTAAAGAAGAAAGTAAAACTCTTCTAAGAGCATTTCCAACTGTTAATCCGTAACCTGGTTCTAAAGGACGAAATTCGAATTTCCCTTCAAAATCAGTTGAATCAATCATGATTACTTTGTCTGGTTTTTGAAAATTAAATACTGCCATATTTTTCTTCGTTTTAATTGTTATTTAGTTGCGCGATTTAAAAGTTTGAAGAATGCTAATAAATCCTTTGGCTAAACACCAATATGATTATTTATTATTTAGAGTATAATTCTACGATGAATTGTTCGTTAATTTTTTCTGGAATTTGAATTCTTGCAGGTACAGAAACATAAGTACCTTGCTTTAATTCGTTATTCCATGTAATCCATTCGTATACTTGGCTTGAATTTGATAAAGATCTATCAATAGCTTCAAGTGATTTAGATTTTTCTCTTACAGCAACAACGTCACCAGCTTTTAACTGGTAAGAAGGAACATTTACTATGCCTCCATTTACTGTAATGTGTCTGTGAGATACTAATTGTCTTGCACCACTTCTAGAAGGAGAAACTCCCATTCTAAAAACAACGTTGTCTAATCTAGACTCACAAAGTTGTAATAACACTTCACCTGTAATTCCAGGAGCAGCAGTTGCTTTTTTAAACATGTTTCTGAATTGCTTTTCTAATACACCATATGTGTATTTAGCTTTTTGCTTTTCCATTAATTGGATTGCATATTCAGATTTTTTTCCACGACGCTTGTTTGCACCATGTTGACCAGGAGGATAATTTCTTTTCTCAAAAGATTTATCTTCTCCGAAAATTGCTTCGCCAAATTTACGAGCTATTTTAGTTTTAGGACCAGTATATCTTGCCATTTTTAAATTTGTTTAGAGAGTGTTTATGAATTAAGGTCTTAATCTTATCCTTCGAAAAACGTTGATCTCTCTGATTGATACTTGTTTATTATTTTTCAGTTTGCAAATTTATGCAAAATAAACTAATATCATACATTAAAGTATTAATATTAGTTTATTGTAAGCTTTATGAGATTGCACAATGAATATTGTACAGTTTCTGAAACTAATTCAGATTAAACTCTTCTTCTTTTAGGAGGACGACATCCATTATGTGGTAATGGAGTAACATCAATAATTTCAGTTACTTCAATTCCTGCATTGTGAATAGAACGAATAGCAGATTCTCTACCATTTCCAGGACCTTTAACATAAACCTTTACTTTTTTCAATCCTGCTTCAATTGCAACTGCTGCAGCATCTTCAGCAGCTAATTGAGCAGCATAAGGTGTATTCTTTTTGGAACCTCTAAATCCCATTTTTCCAGCAGAGGACCATGAAATTACGTCTCCTTTTTTGTTTGTAAGCGAAACAATAATGTTATTGAAAGATGCTGTTAAGTGAGCTTCACCTACTGCATCAACAATTACTTTACGCTTTTTAGTACTTGACTTTGCCATATTCTTTTAGTTTCTAGTATGTTAGTTTTTAGTTGTTAGAATCCTAAACATTGCTATTTCAAACAGATTCATCTAACGTCTAATTACTAATGACTAATGTCTTGTTATTATTTAGTTGCCATCTTTTTGTTAGCAACAGTTTTTCTTCTACCTTTTCTAGTTCTAGAGTTGTTTTTTGTACGTTGCCCTCTTAAAGGAAGACCTACTCTATGACGAATACCTCTGTAACATCCAATATCCATTAATCGCTTAATGTTTAATTGTGTTTCAGAACGTAGTTCACCTTCTATAGTAAAAGTACCAACAGCTTCACGAATATTACTAATTTCGTCGTCTGTCCAATCTTGAACTTTTGTGCTTTCGTCTACTTTAGCTGCTGCTAAAATTTCTTTTGATCTACTTCTACCTATCCCATAGATATAAGTTAAGGAGATAACTCCTCTTTTGTTTTTTGGTATGTCTACACCTGCAATTCTTGCCATAACTACCCTTGTCTTTGTTTGAATCTAGGATTCTTTTTGTTAATTACGTAAAGTCTACCTTTTCTACGCACGATTTTACAATCTGCACTTCTTTTTTTAACTGATGCTCTTACTTTCATCTCTGTTAGTATCTATAAGTTATTCTAGCCTTAGTTAAATCGTAAGGACTCATTTCTAATTTTACTTTGTCTCCTGGTAATAATTTTATATAATGCATACGCATTTTACCAGATATATGCGCTGTCACAATGTGACCATTTTCAAGTTCAACACGAAACATTGCATTTGATAATGCCTCGATAATTGTTCCATCTTGTTCTATTGCTGCTTGTTTTGCCATAGTATATATATTAAGCTCCTGCTTTTCTATTTTTACCAGTTTTCATCAAGCCATCATAGTGTCTATTTAACAAGTAAGAATTTACTTGTTGCATAGTATCAATTGCAACTCCAACCATAATTAATAATGAGGTTCCTCCGAAAAATAAAGCCCATCCTGATTGTACATTCATTAGCTTTACTATAAAAGCTGGGAACACAGCAATTAATGCTAAGAATATAGATCCAGGTAATGTAATTTGAGACATTACTTTATCTAAATATTCAGATGTTTCAGAACCTGGACGAATACCAGGAATAAAACCACCACTACGTTTTAAGTCGTCTGCCATTTTGTTTGTTGGAACTGTAATTGCAGTATAAAAGTATGTAAATACAATTATTAATAAAGCAAATACTAAGTTATACCAAAAACCAAATATATCGGCAAAATTTGTTTGCATCCATTGACCTGCTCCAGTATCTTTTAAGAATGAAGATCCACCTATTAAGCTTGGCACAAACATAATTGCTTGAGCAAATATAATTGGCATAACTCCAGAAGCATTTAATTTTAATGGTAGGAACTGTCTAGATCCCATCACATTTTTCTCGTATCCTCCAGAAGCTGTTCTTCTTGCATATTGTACAGCAATCTTTCTTACAGCCATTACTAACATAATAGACGCTAAAATAATTACTAGCCAGATTACTAATTCAAAAAGAATTAACATCACGTTATTTCCTTCTAATCTAGAAGAGGCATTCTGTAAAAATGATTTTGGTAACGTTGCTATAATTCCAACCATAATTAATAAAGAAATACCATTACCAATTCCTTTATCGGTAATTTTTTCTCCTAACCACATAGCAAAAATACAGCCTGTAACTAAAATAATTATAGATGAGAAATAGAACAAACCACCTGTTCCTAATAGGAATGCACTTTGTGGTATTCCAAATGCTGTTGGTAAGCTTGCCAAATAACCTGGAGCTTGAACCAAACAGATTCCAATTGTTAACCAACGTGTAATCTGTGTTATTTTCTTTTGACCACTAGCTCCTTCTTTTTGTAATTTCTGTAAATAAGGAATTGCAATTCCCATTAATTGAACTACAATTGAAGCCGAGATATAAGGCATGATACCTAAAGCAAATACAGATGCATTAGCAAATGCACCTCCAGTAAATGCATTAAGTAATCCTAATAATCCTGATTCTGTATTGCTTTGTAAATTCTCTAATTGAGATGCATCAATACCAGGTAAAACTACTTGTGCGCCAAAACGATAAACTAATAACAAACCAAGTGTAACAATGATTCTGTTTCTTAATTCCTCTATTTTCCAAACATTCTTTAGTGTCTCTATAAATTTCATGCGCTAATTTGTGATTATAAAGTTACCATTTCTCCTCCAGCAGCTTCTATAGCAGCTTTTGCTGAAGCAGTAAACTTATGGGCAGACACTTTTAATTTAGCTTTTAATTCACCTCTTCCTAAAATTTTAACTAGATCATTTTTTCTAGCTAATCTTAAAGCAACAAGTGTTTCAAAATCTAAGGTGTCTTTAATTTTCTTTTCGTCTACTAATTGTTGTAAAGTATCAAGATTGATTCCTTGATATTCTTTACGATTTATGTTAGTAAAGCCAAACTTTGGTACACGTCTTTGAAGAGGCATTTGCCCACCTTCAAAACCAATTTTCTTAGAATAACCTGAACGAGATTTCTGTCCATTGTGACCACGAGATGCAGTACCACCTTTTCCAGAACCTTGTCCACGTCCTAAACGTTTTCCTTGACTTTTAACTGAACCTTCTGCAGGTTTTAAATTACTTAAATCCATTTTCAGTATATATTATTTTGTTTCTTCTACAGAAACTAAATGTTTAACTTTATTAACCATACCAAGGATATTTGGCGTGGCATCGTGTTCTACGACTTGTCCAATCTTTCTAAGACCAAGAGCTTCTAATGTTCTCTTTTGTCTAAGTGTACGATTGATTGCGCTTTTTACTTTTTTAACTTTAATCTTTGCCATCGTTGTCCTTTATTAACCGTTAAAAACTTTTTCTAATGAAATTCCTCTTTCACGAGCTATAGTTTTTGCATTTCTTAATTGTAATAATGCATCGAATGTAGCTTTAACAACGTTGTGAGGGTTTGAAGATCCTTGAGATTTAGATAATACATCGTGTACTCCTACTGCTTCAAGAACTGTTCTTACAGCTCCACCAGCAATTACTCCTGTACCAGGAGCTGCAGGGATGATATTAACTCTAGCTCCTCCAAATTTACCTTTTTGTTCGTGTGGTAAAGTTCCTTTTACTAAAGGGATACGTACTAAATTTTTCTTAGCATCTTCTATTGCTTTTGCAATGGCACTAGCTACGTCTTTAGATTTCCCTAATCCGTGACCAACAACACCTGCTTCGTCTCCAACAACAACTATTGCTGAAAAACCAAATGCTCTACCACCTTTAGTTACTTTAGTAACTCTTTGTACACCAACTAAACGATCTTTAAGATCTAATCCACTTGGTTTTACTAACTCTGCGCTTTTGTATTTCTGATACATAATTTCTTAGAATTTAAGTCCTGCTTCTCTAGCTCCTTCAGCTAATGATTTTACTCTTCCGTGATATTGATATCCATTTCTATCAAAAGAAATGGTTCCTACACCTGCTTTAAGGGCTTTTTCAGCAACAGTTTTTCCTACTAATGCAGCAATCTCTGTTTTAGTACCTTTTGCAGAACTAATGTCTTTATCTCTTGAAGAAGATGCACAAATGGTTTTACCAGATACATCATCAACTAATTGAGCATATATTTCTTTATTACTTCTAAAAACAGATAATCTAGGTCTAGCTTCAGTTCCTGAAACTGTCTTGCGAACTCTGCTTTTGATTCTTAATCGTCTTTCGTATTTTGTTAATGCCATAACTTAATTATTAAGCTGATTTACCTGCTTTTCTTCTTAATACTTCTCCTACAAATTTCACTCCTTTACCTTTATAAGGCTCTGGTGGTCTAAAGCCGCGAATTTTTGCTGCTACTTGACCAACTAATTGCTTGTCGAAAGAAGTTAATTTTATGATTGGATTTTTTCCTTTTTCTGAAATTGTTTCTACTTTAACTTCAGAAGCAATATCTAAAACTATATTGTGAGAAAATCCTAATGCTAATTCTAATTTTTGACCTTGGTTGCTAGCTCTATAACCAACACCTACAAGTTCTAATTCTTTAGTCCATCCTTTAGATACACCTTCAATCATATTATGCATTAATGATCTATATAAACCATGTTTTGCTTTTTGATCTTTGATATCTGAAGAACGAGTTACTTTCACATTACCTTCTTCCACTTTAATTTCAATAGAATCAAAGTTTTGTGTTAGTTCTCCTAATTTTCCTTTAACGGTTACAACATTATCTTTAACATCAACCGAAACTCCTTCTGGAATTGCTACTGGGTTATTACCTATTCTAGACATTTCTTTTAGCTTTTAAATTAGTAAACGTAACAAAGTACTTCTCCACCAACATTATCTCTTTGAGCTTGTTTGCCTGTCATTACGCCGTGAGACGTTGAAACGATAGCAATTCCAAGACCATTAAGGATTCTAGGTAGTTCTTTTGAACTTGCATACTTACGTAAACCTGGTGTACTGATTCTTTGAATCTTTTTAATTACAGACTCTTTTGTTTCTTTGTTGTACTTAAGGGCAATTTTAATTGTGCCTTGTACTGAATTGTCTTCGAATTTGTAACTTAAAATATATCCTTGTTCGAATAATATTTTAGTAATCTCTTTCTTTAAATTAGAAGCTGGTATTTCTACCACTCTGTGGTTAGCACGCACAGCATTTCTAATTCTTGTTAAAAAATCCGCTATTGGATCTGTATTCATAGTTATTAAATTTCGGAATCGGTTTTTAACTTTATTGTTAAACCTAAAACCAGTTTATAATTATTTTTTACCAGCTTGCTTTTCTTACTCCTGGTATTAATCCTTGATTAGCCATTTCTCTGAATGTAACACGAGAAATACCAAAAGTTCTCATATACCCTTTTGGTCTTCCAGTAAGTTTACATCTATTGTGCATACGAACTGGTGAAGCGTTTTTAGGTAACTTTTGTAATGCTTCATAATCTCCAGCTTCTTTTAAAGCTTTACGTTTTTCAGCATACTTAGCTACTGTTTTAGCTCTTTTTACCTCACGGGCTTTCATTGATTCTTTAGCCATATCTTAATTCTTTTGAAAAGGTAATCCTAATTCTGTTAATAATGATTTTGCTTCTTTATCTGTTTGAGCAGTAGTAACAAATGTAATATCCATTCCTGAAATCTTATTTACCTTATCGATATCAATTTCTGGGAAGATAATTTGTTCGGTAATTCCTAAATTGTAGTTACCTCTACCGTCAAATCCAGTCGCTTTAATTCCATTAAAATCTCTTACACGTGGTAAGGCAGATGTAATTAAACGATCTAAGAATTCGTACATTCTTTCTCCACGTAAAGTTACTTTAGCGCCAATTGGCATTCCTTTACGTAATTTGAATGATGCAACATCTTTTTTAGATATTGTTGCAATTGTCTTTTGTCCAGTTATAGTAGTTAATTCATCAATTGCATGATCAATTAATTTTTTATCAGCAACTGCTGCACCAACTCCTTTAGATAATACTATCTTTTGAAGTTTTGGTACTTGCATGATATTCTCATAACCAAATTCGTCTGTAAGAGCTGCAGTTATTCTGCTTTTGTACTCTCCTTTAAGTCTAGGTATATATGCCATAACTATATTACTTCGTTAGATTTTTTTGAAAATCTTACTTTTTTATCGCCTTCCATTCTGTATCCTACTCTTGTAGCTTCACCATTAGAAGTTAACAATGATAAGTTAGAAATTTGAATAGATGCTTCTTTTTCTACGATGCCACCTTGAGGATTTTGTGCACTTGGTTTAGTATGTTTCTTAACCATGTTTACTCCCTCAACGATTGCTTTGTTCTTATCTTTAAATACCTGTAGCACTTTACCTTCTGATCCTTTATGGTCTCCAGTAATTACTTTTACAGTATCTCCTGATTTAATTTTAAGCTTTGTCATTTTATTTTGCATTAAAGCACTTCAGGTGCTAATGATACAATCTTCATGAATTGTTTATCACGAAGTTCTCTAGCAACAGGACCAAAAACACGTGTTCCTCTCATCTCACCCGTTGGGTTTAATAAGACACAAGCATTATCGTCAAATCTAATATAAGATCCGTCTGGTCTTCTTACTTCTTTTCTAGTACGCACAACTACTGCAGTAGAAACAGCACCTTTTTTAATGTTTCCATTAGGTGTTGCATCTTTAACTGTAACAACAATTTTGTCTCCTACAGATGCGTATCTTCTTTTAGTACCACCAAGAACACGTATTGTTAATACTTCTTTTGCTCCAGTGTTATCAGCTACTTTTAATCTTGATTCTGTTTGTATCATAATTATTTAGCTCTTTCAATTATTTCAACTAATCTCCAACATTTAGATTTACTCATAGGTCTAGTTTCCATGATCTTTACAGTATCTCCAATGTTACAATCGTTTGTTTCGTCGTGTGCCACATATTTCTTAGTTTTTAACACGAACTTTCCATACATAGGGTGTTTTACTTTTTTAACCTCTGCAACAACTATTGATTTTTGCATTTTGTTACTAGTAACAATTCCTATACGTTCTTTTCTTAAATTTCTTGTTTCCATCATTTCGGCAGAATTATTGTAAATCTCTTTTAGTTAATTCAGTCGCAATTCTTGCCACGTCTCTTCTTACAGAACGTAATTGAATTGGGTTCTCTAAAGGAGAAATTGTGTGTGCCATTTTTAAATCTAAATAGCTCTTTTTAGTTTCACTAAGTTTCTCTTGTAACTCAGCTACTGATAATTCTTTAATTTCTGATTGTTTCATGATATCAAATAAATTATGCTTCGTAATCTCGAGCAATTATAAACTTAGTTTTAACTGGCAGTTTTTGTGCTGCTAAACGTAGTGCTTCTTTGGCAACGTCTAAAGGCACTCCTCCCACTTCAAATAATATTCTTCCTGGTTGTATTCTTGCCACCCAGTATTCAACGGCACCTTTACCTTTACCCATACGTACTTCAAGAGGTTTCTTTGTAATAGGTTTGTCTGGAAAAACTTTAATCCATAACGAACCTTCTCTTTTCATATAACGAGTTGCAGCAATACGTGCAGCTTCTATTTGTCGTGCAGTAACAAAACTAGTGTCTAATGATTTAATACCAAAAGTTCCACTTGATAAAAGGTGACCTCTTCCGGCATTACCTTTCATACGTCCTTTTTGTTGCTTACGAAATTTTGTTTTTTTAGGCTGTAACATTTTCTGTGTTCTTTATAAAAAATTACTTTCTACGACGAGGATTAGATTTATTTCCACCACGTCCTCCGGCTCCACCTTTTCCTTGCTTCTTAGATAATCCAACAAGAGGAGAAAGCTCTCTTTTGCCATATACTTCACCTTTCATGATCCATACTTTAACACCTAATCTACCATAAGTAGTATGTGCTTCAACTAAAGCATAATCAATATCGGCTCTAAAGGTTGATAAAGGAATACGTCCATCTTTGTAGTGTTCTGAACGCGCCATTTCAGCTCCGTTTAAACGACCACTAATTTGAATTTTAATTCCTTCAGCATTCATACGCATAGTTGCAGCGATAGCCATTTTTATTGCACGTCTGTATGAAATACGATTCTCAATTTGACGAGCAATACTAGCTCCTACTAATTGCGCATCAAGTTCTGGTCTTTTAATTTCAAATATGTTTATTTGAACTTCTTTACCAGTAATTTTCTTAAGCTCTTCTTTTAACTTGTCTACCTCTTGACCACCTTTTCCGATAATAATACCAGGTCTAGCAGTAGTGATAGTAACGGTTACAAGTTTAAGAGTTCTTTCGATAATTACTCTTGAAACACTAGCTTTAGATAGACGTGCATGTACATACTTTCTTATCTTATCGTCTTCGGCAAGTTTGTCGCCATAATCGTTTCCTCCATACCAGTTAGATTCCCATCCTCTGATAATTCCTAAGCGATTTCCGATTGGATTTGTTTTTTGTCCCATACTTCTATCTTAACTTTGTGTGTTATTATTAGCTCCAACCACTAATGTTACATGGTTTGAACGTTTTCTTATTCTGTGTGCACGACCTTGAGGTGCTGGACGCAATCTTTTTAACATTGATCCGCTATCTACTCTTATCTCCTTAACAAATAATTCAGCTTCTTCAATACTTGCATCTTCATTTTTTGCTTGCCAGTTTGCAATTGCAGACAATAACAAAGTCTCTAAACGATTTGATGCTTCTTTTGAACTAAACTTTAAAATATTAAGTGCCTTTTCTACGCGTTCACCTCTTACTAAATCGGCTACTAAACGCATTTTTCTTGGTGATGTAGGACAGTTATTAAGTTTTGCAAAAGCGATTTCCTTTTTTGCTTCCTTAATAGCGTCTGCCATTTGTTTTTTACGACTTCCCATAGCTTACTACTTTTTACCTTTATTTTTAGCACCTGCGTGACCTCTAAAAGATCTTGTAGGTGAAAATTCTCCTAACTTGTGTCCTACCATGTTTTCAGTTACGTAAACTGGAACAAATTGACGACCGTTATGTACTGCAATTGTTTGCCCTACAAAATCTGGAGTAATCATACTGGCTCTTGACCAAGTTTTGATTACAGCTTTTTTGTTAGAATCAACGTTAGCAGCTACTTTCTTTTCTAATTTATAATGAACGTAAGGTCCCTTTTTTAATGATCTTGACATATCTTATTTCTTTCTACGTTCTACAATATATTTATTACTCGCTTTTGTTTTAGAACGGGTTCTATAACCTTTAGCAGGAATACCATTTCTAGAACGTGGATGTCCACCAGAAGATTTTCCTTCTCCACCACCCATTGGGTGATCTACAGGATTCATCACTACTGGTCTAGTTCTTGGACGTCTACCTAACCATCTTGTTCTACCAGCTTTTCCTGATACTAACAATTGATGATCAGAGTTAGAAACAACTCCAATTGTAGCCATACAAGTTACTAACACAAGACGTGTCTCTCCTGAAGGTAATTTTACTGTTGCAAATTTACCGTCTCTTGCCATTAACTGAGCAAAAGCACCAGCACTACGAGCCATAACAGCTCCTTGTCCTGGTCTTAATTCTACACAAGAAATAATTGTTCCTAATGGAATTAAGCTTAAAGGCATTGCATTTCCAATTTCTGGAGTAGCAGTTTCACCAGATACTACTGTTTGACCTACTTGAAGACCATTTTGAGCAATGATGTATCTTTTTTCGCCATCTTGATAATTCAATAAAGCAATAAAAGCTGTTCTGTTTGGATCGTATTCGATAGACTTAACTTCAGCTGGAATTCCAGTTTTGTTACGTTTGAAATCGATAATACGATACTTTCTCTTATGACCTCCACCTATATAGCGCATGGTCATTTTTCCTTGACTGTTTCTACCACCAGACCTTTTGTTCGGAGCTAATAAACTTTTCTCCGGCTTATCAGTAGTTATGGCGTCAAATCCATTTACTACTCTAAATCGCTGTCCTGGTGTGATTGGTTTTAATTTTCTTACTGACATTTTTGTCTAATTACATGTTACTGTATAAATCAATCATTTCACCATCCGCCAGTTGTACAATTGCTTTTTTAACAGCATTTGTTTTACCATGTTGAATACCAGTTTTTGTATGCTTGGTACTTCTATCTGGACGGACATTTATAGTACGAACTTTTTCAACAGAAACTCCATAAGCAGCTTCAACTGCTTTCTTGATTTCTACCTTGTTCGCCTTAGTATTCACTGCGAAAGTATAGCAATTTCTTAACTCGCTATCTGCAGTCGCTTTTTCTGTGATTATAGGTTTAATTAAGATGTTCATCTGCTTCTTATTTACTTAAATTCGTTTCAATTCCTTCTAAAGAACTCTCTAAAAGCACAACTTGATTTGCATTTAAAATCTTATAAGTGCTTAATTCTGAATTCATTACAACTTCAGAGCCTTTCAAATTGCGTGACGACAAATATACATTATTATTTGAAGCACCCAACACAAAGAGAGATTTTTTATTTTCTAAGTCTAAAGCCTTTAAAACAGCTGTGAAATTTTTAGTCTTTGGAGCATCAAAATTAAAGTCTTCTAATACTACAATAGATTTTTCACTTGCCTTAATACTTAAGGCAGATTTACGTGCCAAACGCTTTAGGTTTTTATTTAATTTAAAGCTGTAATTTCTAGGACTTGGTCCGAACATACGTCCACCACCTCTAAAAACACCAGACTTAATAGATCCAGCTCTAGCTGTACCTGTTCCTTTTTGCTTTTTAATCTTACGTGTACTACCAGAAATCTCAGCTCTTTCTTTCGACTTGTGAGTTCCTTGTCTTTGGTTTGCTAAATATTGTTTAACATCCAAATACACAGCATGATTATTAGGCTCTATAGCAAAAACTGCATCAGAAAGGTCTGCCTTTCTTCCAGTTTCTTTTCCGTTTATATCTAAAACTGCTACTTTCATTATTTTTGAATAATTACATAAGCGTTTTTATGACCAGGAACACATCCTTTAACCACAAGTAGATTCTTTTCAGCAACTACTTTTAAAACTCTTAAATTTTGAACTTTTATTGTATCTCCACCCATTCTACCTGCCATACGCATTCCTTTGAATACTCTTGCAGGATATGAAGCAGCTCCAATAGATCCTGGCGCTCTTAAACGATTGTGTTGTCCGTGAGTAGCTTGACCTACACCACGAAAACCATGACGTTTAACAACTCCTTGAAATCCTTTTCCTTTTGAAGTTCCAGCAACATCTACAAATTCACCTTCTGCGAAGTGCTCTACAGTGATTGCATCACCTAATTTGTACTCCTCATCAAAACCTTTGAATTCAGCGATTTTGCGTTTTACAGAAGTTCCTGCTTTTTTAGCATGACCTAAGTCAGCTTTAGTAGCACTTTTTTCTGTCGCGTCATCGAAACCAAGCTGAATGGCATTATAACCATCAACTTCTTCAGTTCTGACTTGGGTAACGATACATGGTCCAGCTTCGATTACTGTACATGGCATATTTTTACCATTTTCATCGAAGATGCTGGTCATACCGATTTTTTTTCCTATTAACCCAGACATAATTATTATTTATTTATTGTTACTATTTATTAAAATTCAAGGCTGAAAATACGTTTCAGCCTTGAATTGTATTTTTACCGTTTTTCCTTAACCATCGATAAGGACATGTTTCACTTTTACTTACACCTTAATTTCAACTTCAACTCCACTTGGCAATTCAAGTTTCATTAAAGCATCAATTGTTTTAGAAGATGAAGAGTAAATATCCAATAATCTCTTATAAGAGCTTAATTGAAATTGTTCTCTTGACTTCTTATTCACGTGAGGTGAACGCAATACAGTGAAAATCTTTTTATGTGTAGGTAATGGAATTGGTCCCGTTACTACTGCACCTGTACTTTTTACTGTTTTTACAATCTTATCAGCAGACTTATCAACTAAATTGTGATCGTAAGACTTTAATTTTATTCTAATTTTCTGACTCATTTTCTTTTAGTTTTAAGCTTCTACGCCTTTTGCTGCTGCTATTACTTCTTCTGAAATATTTTTTGGAGTTTCAGCATAATGTGAAAATTCCATTGTTGATGTCGCACGACCTGATGACAATGTTCTTAATGTTGTAACGTAACCGAACATTTCAGATAATGGAACAGTAGCTTTTACAGTTTTTGCACCAGCTCTATCTCCCATATCACTAACTTGACCACGACGACGGTTTAAGTCACCTACAATATCTCCCATGTTTTCTTCAGGAGTAATAACTTCAAGTTTCATGATAGGCTCCATGATTACTGCTTTTGCAGCTTTAGCACAGTTTTTAAATCCTAACTTAGCAGCTAATTCGAAAGATAACTGATCTGAATCCACATCATGATAAGATCCATCTTTCAATGTCACTTTCATTGAATCGATTTCATAACCTGCTAATGGCCCGTTTATCATTGCCATTTTGAATCCTTTTTCTATTGAAGGGATAAATTCCTTAGGAACGTTACCACCTTTAATAACAGATTCAAATTGAAGACCTACTACACCTTCATCTGCTGGCTCAACCGTAAATACGATATCTGCAAATTTTCCACGACCACCAGATTGTTTCTTGTAAACTTCTCTATGATCAGCTGATTGTGTAATAGCTTCTTTATACTCAACTTGAGGTTGACCTTGATTCACTTCAACTTTGAACTCACGTCTTAAACGATCTACAATAACATCTAAGTGAAGTTCTCCCATTCCAGAAATAATGGTCTGTCCTGAAGCTTCATCTGAACGCACTGTGAATGTTGGATCTTCCTCAGCTAATTTACCAAGTCCGATTCCTAATTTATCAACATCTGCTTTAGTTTTTGGCTCAACCGCAATACCAATTACTGGGTCCGGGAAGTCCATAGATTCTAAAACAATAGGATGTTTTTCATCTGAAAGAGTATCTCCTGTTTTAATAGATTTAAATCCAACAGCAGCACCAATATCTCCAGCTTCTATATAATCAATTGCATTTTGTTTGTTAGCATGCATTTGATAAATACGTGAAATACGCTCTTTTTTTCCTGAACGATTATTTAACACATAAGAACCTGCATCTAAACGACCAGAATATGCTCTAAAAAATGCTAAACGTCCTACAAAAGGATCTGTTGCAATTTTAAAAGCTAAAGCAGCAAAAGGCTCCTTTACATCTGGCTTACGTAATTCTTCTTGATCAGTATCTGGGTTCATTCCAACGATTCCTTCCTTATCCGTTGGAGAAGGCAAGTAACGACATACAGCATCTAATAAGAACTGAACACCTTTATTTTTGAAAGCAGAACCACATATCATAGGAATGATAGCCATATCCATTACAGCAGCTCTAAGTGCAGCATGCACTTCAACTTCAGTAATAGAATCTTCATCTTCCATGAATTTCTCTAACAAATTCTCATCGTAACTAGCTACTTCTTCAATTAATAAAGCTCTGTATTTTCTTGCTTCTGCTTTTAATTCATCAGGAATTTCAATAACATCAAAAGTTGCTCCTTGAGTTTCATCATGCCATACAATAGCACGATTTTTTACTAAATCTATAATTCCTTTGAAGTTTTCCTCGTCTCCAATGTTTAAAACAATTGGCACAGCGTTAGACTTCAACATGTCTTTAACTTGTTGACAAACAGCTAAAAAGTTTGATCCTTGACGGTCCATTTTATTAACGAAACCAATTCTAGGCACTTTATAATTATCTGCAAGTCTCCAGTTAGTTTCAGATTGTGGCTCAACACCATCAACTGCACTAAACAAGAATACTAAACCATCTAACACACGTAATGACCTGTTTACTTCAACCGTAAAATCTACGTGACCAGGTGTATCAATAATATTAAAGTGATATCCTTTAGTATCTGGAGTTTTTTCACCATTTTCAATTGGGAAATCCCATGTACAAGTTGTAGCAGCCGAAGTAATTGTAATACCTCTTTCTTGCTCCTGTTCCATCCAGTCCATTGTTGCAGCACCATCATGTACTTCACCAATTTTATGAGAAACACCTGTATAATAAAGAATACGTTCTGTTGTCGTAGTTTTCCCTGCATCAATATGTGCAGCAATACCTATATTTCTTGTGAATTTTAAATCTCTTGCCATTTCTTATTAAAATCTAAAGTGAGAGAATGCTTTGTTTGCTTCAGCCATTTTATGTGTGTCTACACGTTTTTTAACTGCTGCTCCTTCTTCTTTAGCCGCTGCTAAAATTTCTGACGCTAATCGTAACGCCATAGATTTTTCGTTTCTTTTACGAGAATAGCTAATAAGCCATTTCATTGCAGTAGAAACTTTTCTATCTGGACGTATTTGCATTGGAATTTGAAAGGTAGCACCACCAACTCTACGGCTACGTACTTCTACGTGAGGCATAACGTTAGATAAAGCATCTTTCCATAATTCTAAAGCTGTTTTCTCCTCGTCTGTTTTCTTTGTTTCTACAATGTCAATGGCATCGTAAAACACTTTAAAAGCTACAGACTTTTTACCGTCCCACATCATCATATTAACAAAACGAGTTACTAACTGGTCGTTAAAACGTGGATCTGGTAAAAGCGGTCTTTTTTTCGCTTGTCTTTTTCTCATGTCTTCTTCTTAAAGTTTTTTAATTACTTTTTAGGGCGTTTTGCACCATACTTAGATCGACGTTGTGTTCTACCTGCAACACCTGCTGTGTCTAAGGCACCACGAACGATGTGATATCTAACTCCTGGCAAATCTTTTACCCTTCCACCTCTAACCAATACTATCGAGTGCTCTTGTAAATTGTGTCCTTCTCCTGGAATGTAAGCGTTCACCTCTTTACCGTTAGTCAACCTTACCCTTGCTACTTTACGCATTGCAGAGTTAGGTTTCTTAGGTGTTGTGGTATAAACACGAGTACACACCCCACGTCTTTGTGGACACGAATCTAAAGCAGCCGATTTACTCTTCTTGGTTATTTTGGCTCTTCCTTTTCGTACTAATTGTGAAATTGTTGGCATATATTTTCTATAATATTTTACAAATACCTCTTATTAGAGGGCTGCAAAGGTAGAAATTATTTTCAATTTTTCAAACGTTAATTGATTAATTTTTAATAGAATTTGAAAATTAAAGATTTGAGCATATAATAAGTCTGCTTTTTACGTTAGTTTTACAATTCTAATAGCCAGAACCAGACGTGCACAAATCGCCCATTATACTCCTTATTATATATAGTCTATTTTCAATAGAAGTTACTAGTCAAACTCTAAACTTAAAAATAAACGGAAAGGATAGTATTGAAAATAAAATTATAGATTCTATTAAATATGTAAAGAATCATAAGGATTATGAATCTGTAACAAAAGAGGTTACTATTTTTAAGACCAAACTAAACACTTATGGTTATATTGAAAGCGCCATTTCTCCTATAAATAGATTAAACGATTCGTCTTTACAAGTAAATATAAATCTTAATAGGAAATTTAAAGCTATAAACATATTCTATGTCGATAGTCTGGTTCCAAGAAAAATAATTCAATTAGTTTCAAATAAAATATTTGACAATTATTTCTCCATCTCAATTCAAGACACAGAAAAAGCCCTCAATACAATTAACTTAAAACTCTCAGAATTAGGCGACCCATTTAGCACTTTAAGACTTTCCAATATTTCAGTAAAAAATGATACAGAAATTAATGCTGATTTAATTTTATCTGATAAAAGAATAACTAGACGGATAAATAAAATTATTGTTAAGGGCTATGAAAAATTTCCAAAATCGTTTTTAAAATATTATTTAAGAATTAAAGAGGACAATATTTTTAAATTATCAGAAATAAAAAAGCAAGCTAATGCATTAACTGAGCTCCCATTTGCAAATCAGATAAAAGAACCTGAAATATTATTTAGTAAAGACTCTACAACATTATATTTATTCGTAGAAAAAAACAAAAGCAACAATTTTGATGGATTTATTGGTTTTGGAACAAATGAAGAAACCAATAACATAGAATTTAGTGGCTATTTAAATCTCGAATTAATAAATAATCTAAATTTTGGAGAATCATTCAGATTAATATATAAGAGTGATGAAAACGAACAAAAAACATTCAATGTAAATTTAAATCTACCTTATTTATTTGGTTCTCCTTTAGGAACAGAGTTAGAATTAGGCTTATTAAAAAGAGATTCCTCCTTTTCAACAGTAAATCAGAATGTTAAACTATTTTACCAACTAAATCCAAAAAACAAAATATTTGCAGGTATAAAATCCATTCAATCTAACAACCTTCTTGATTCTATATACATAGACCCTTTAATTAAAGATTATAAAACATTATTTTATAATGTAAGGTATCAATATAAAAAACGACAAAAAGAAAGTGTTTTATTTAACACAACCTCGTTATTAGATTTCCAAGTTGAGACAGGTTCTCGAGACTACGACAACACTTCAACAACACAGTATCAATATTATATTGATGCGTTTCAAATATTTAATTTAAATCTTAAGAACAGCATCTATTTAAGAGTAAATAGTTTTGGATTATTTTCAGACACCTATCTTGAAAATGAATTAATTCGCTTTGGTGGTATTAATTCAATTAGAGGTTTTGAAGAGAATAGTCTTTCAGGAACTCTTTACGGGCTTATAAATTCTGAGTACAGATATATGTTTAACAATAGTATCTATGTTCATACAATTATAGACGCAGCATATTTTGAAAATAAAATTACAGATCAAAAAGAAAAACTATATGGTTTTGGCTTTGGTTTTGGACTAATAACCAAAGCTGGTTTGTTAAAATTCAATTTTGCTAATGGAAAAACAGAGAATCAATCGTTTAAATTTTCAAATTCTCAAGTCCATTTAAGTTTAACAGCATTTTTTTAAGGGGATTATTAACTAAAAATGAGACTATTTTTAAAAAAAAATGAAATTTTAACCCTTAAATATTGTTTAATTAACTTTTTATTATGATTTTTGGCATAGACTAATTCAAATAAAATATAAAATGAAAACAAAGTTTAGTGGAATTTTAACGCTATTCCTAGCGTTTGTTGTGCAATTTACGTTTGCACAAGAAAAAACAATTTCAGGAACTGTGTCCGATGAAAACGGGTTACCCCTTCCTGGAGTTAATATTATTGTAAAAGGTACGACAAATGGTACACAAACAGATTTTGATGGTAATTACGCCATATCTGCAAGTGCTGGCGATGTCTTATCTTACTCTTTCGTAGGTTATACTAGTAATGAAATGACTGTTGGAGCTTCCAGCAACATTAGCTTTAGTATGGCTCCAGATGTTCAAGCAATCGATGAGGTTGTTGTTACAGCACTTGGTATAAAGAAAGAAGAAAGAAGTATTGGGTATTCTGCTCAAAACCTAAAATCTGACGATTTAACCAAAGTTCCTGTTACCAATGTAGTTGATGCATTATCAGGTAAAGTAGCTGGGGTTAACATTACAAAATCTTCCGGAGATGTAGGGGCTTCTACACGTATTACAATTAGAGGTATTTCTACTATCTATGGAAATTCACAACCTTTAATAGTTGTTGATGGTGTAGTAATGAATAACTCTACATTCGCAGAATCAAACTCTGGAACAGACTTACCTAATGGTCTTGCAGATATTAACCCTGAAGACATTGAAAGTTTAAATGTTCTTAAAGGTGGTGCTGCAACTTCACTATATGGTATGAGAGGTACCAATGGTGTTATTGTAATTACTACGAAGTCTGGTTCTAAAAATGAATCTTTAGGTATTACTTTATCAAGTAATGTGAGTTTTTCAAATACTTATATATTTCCTAACTACCAAAACTCTTATGGTCAAGGTCACTCAGCGAGTTATTTTGAATATCAAGATGGTTTTGGTTATGATGGTGGTGCTGCAACTGGTGATGGTGGTGTTGATGAGAGTTGGGGACCTGCTTTAGATAAAGGATTCGAATTCATACAATTTCAATCATTAATTGATAATCCTAATAATCCTCAAGCTCAACCATGGGTTTCAAATCCTGACAGTGTAAAAGATGATTTTTACAATACCGGATTATCTACTTCTAATACACTATCATTGAATGGTTCTTCAGATAATGCAAGTTATAGATTATCTTTAGGTTTAACAGATTCAGAAGGTATTATTCATAATACAGATTTAAGAAAGTACAATATTTCTGGTAATGTTAATTTCGATTTAAGCGAAAAATGGAGTGCTGGAATTACAGCCATGTATATTAAAAGCGAATCTGATAATAGAAATGCAGTAGGTTATGGAGATGTAGATAATCAAATTGGGCAATTAGTATGGGGAGCTAGACAAGTAGACTGGTCTTTATTAAGAGATTGGGAAAACCTTCCTTTAATTGAAACAAATAATGCTGGGATTTACACACCATTAAACTGGAATTTAAGTTTTAACAACAACCCATTTTGGGCACTTGAAAACAACCTTCACCCATGGGAAAGAAATAGATGGGTAGGTTCTGTAAATTTAGGTTATGAGATAAATGATAATTTAAATATAGCTGTTCAATCTGGTATTGATTATTTTGATGATACTAGAGAAGTTCAACGTTCTTTTGGTACTGTAGATTTCCGTAATGGATACTATAGCTTAACTAATAGAAATAGTTACGAAGTAAATACACAAGCTATAATATCTTATGATACTAAAATTGGAGCAAATGAAGATTTTGGTTTAAACTTAAGTCTTGGTGGTAATATCATGAAAAGGAAAACTAGATTATTCCAAGGTATTGCTGAACAATTAGTACTTGATAAATTATTTAATTTATCAAACGCTACTGCACCTCCTCTACTTACTGATGATAGTGCTGAAAGTGGTATTAATAGTGTATTCGGTACAGGTCAAATTAGTTATAAAAACTATATCTATTTAGATTTTAGCGGAAGAAATGACTGGGCTACTGTATTGCCTTTAGAGAACAATAGTTTCTTTTATCCTGCAGTTTCTTTAAGTGTTGTTGCTAGTGATATGTTCGAGATTGATAAAGACATTGTTTCTTTCTTAAAAATAAGAGGTTCTTGGGCTAAAACTGGTAGTGCAGGTCCTTTAAATGCTTACAGTGTTGCGCCATCTTATAGCTTGAGTGCTTTTCCTTTAAATGGAAGTGACCCAACTGCTTTTATTGGAACAACTTTATGGAATGAAACTATTAGTCCACAAGAGGAAACAGAATTCGAAGTTGGTTTTGATGGAAGATTCCTTTCAAACAGACTACGTATTGATTTCTCTTATTACAATAAAGAAGCTGTTGACGTAATATTACCTGTTGATGTTTCTGCTGCTTCTGGATTCGCAAGTGTTTGGGACAATGCAGCTACAATTACAAATGAAGGAATTGAGTTAATTGTTGGAGCAGATATTATTAGAAGTCAAGAAGCTGGTGGATTTAACTTTGGAATAGATGTTAACTTTGGTAAAAATGATAACATGGTTAGCGATATTGATGGAGATGCTGTTAATTTATCAGCTGGTCGTTTATGGAATGTAAATACACAAGCTAGAAATGGTTATCCAATAGGTGTTATTTATGGTCCAGCTTTTGCACGTACTGACAGTGGTGAAATTATTTATGACAATGGTTTACCTGTTCAAGATAGCGAATATAAAGTACTAGGAAACTCTCAAGCAGATTGGACTGGTGGTTTAGCTGTGAATGCATCTTACAAAGGATTTAGCTTTAGAACTTTATTTGACGTAAAAAGTGGTGGTGAAGTTTATTCTCAAACCAATACTTGGGGTATGCTATCTGGTGTACTTGAAGAAACTCTTCCAGGAAGAGAAACTGGAGTTATTGGAGTTGGTGTAATGTCTGATGGTAATGGTGGTTATGTACCTAATAATGTAGTTCAAACTGCACAATCTTATTATTCAACAGCTTATAGTCAAAACATAGCTGAATCTTCGGTTTATGACGCTTCTTTTGTAAAATGGAGAGAACTTTCTTTAGGCTATTCAATTCCTTCTAGATTGTTTAACAACATTCCAATTCAATCAATTGATTTAGGTGTTAATGTAAGAAACCTTGCTATTCTTTATAAAGAGGCTCCACATATTGATCCTGAAACTGCATTTGGAACTGGTACAGGTCAACAAGGTTTAGAGTACGCTCAAACTCCATCTGCTAGAACAATAGGCTTTAGCGTTAATGTTAAATTTTAATTTAAAAAAAAGATGAAAAAATATAATAAAATATCTTTATTGTTGTCTTTATTCCTATTATTAGGTCTTACAAGTTGTGATAAAGATTTCGATGAGATTAATACAGATCCTGATAACCCAACTTCAATTCTAGTAGATTTAGAATTAGGGTTTATTGAAAGAACTTTAGTTAATAGAGTAAATGATTACTTTTTAACTGGAGAAGCAGCACATGCTTGGGTACAACACCTTTCTAAACCAGTATATAATGATGCTGACAGATATTTCCCAAGAATAGGTTCAATTGATAATCTTTGGATTAACACCTATACACAGGTAATAAATGAAGCTCAAGATATGCAAGCGCTAGCTGAAGCTGCAGAAAATAATGCTGTTCAAGGTGTTGCTTTAACTCTACAAGCGATTGCTTTTCAAACTTTAGCTGATGTATATGGAGATATTCCTGTATCTGAGGCAAACCAAGGTGGTGAAAACCCTTTTCCAGCTTATGATACACAAGCATCTGCTTATGGGCAAATTTTAAGTATGCTTACATCTGCAATTACATTATTAGATGGTTCTGGAACAATAACATCTGGTCAAGATTTAATATATTCTGGAGATATTTCTAAATGGAAAAAATTAGCTACATCAGTTAAATTTAGAGCTATGATGAGAATTTCAGATACGCCACAGTTTAATGCAGCTGAATTACAATCTTTAGTAAATTCTGGTAACTTAATAGTGAATAGTGCTGATAACGCATATATTTCTTATACAACTGAAAATGCTCCTAATTCAAACCCATATTATGGGATTGTTCAAGGTGGTAGAACTGGGGAATGGTGTGTTGGTGATGCTTTAGTAAACCATATGCTTTCAACTAATGATCCTAGATTAGGTGTATATGCTAATGAAGTAGGTGGTAATGGTAGTGGTAATGGCTATAGAGGAAAACCTGCAGGATACATTAATCCAGGATTATCTGGTTTTGCACCTGGTACAGTTTCTGAAATTGGAGATGCTTATATGGCTTCAGATGCACCTGTCTGGGTATTAACTGCTGCACAAATCAACTTATTATTAGCTGAAGCTGCAGACAAAATGTATATAGGTGGGAATGCATCTAATTACTTTTATGCAGGTGTTGATGCTTCTTTAATTCAAAATGGTTTAAGTGCAGGATCATTTACTCCACCATACACAGGTTATCAAGCAATTGCTGAACAATTATGGGTTTCTACATATATGCAAGGTTTAGAGCCATGGAATGAATGGAGAAGATCTGATATTCCTACTTTAACTTTAGCTGTTGATCCAGCTCCAGGTGTAAATTCAATACCTACTAGATATACGTACCCTTCTAGTGAGCAATCTTTAAATGCTGCTAATTTAGCTGCAGCAATTGCAAATCAAGGTCCTGACGAATTGACTACAAAAGTTGATTGGGACAGAAATTAATAAAAAAAAAATGAAAAAAATGAAAACTAAATATTTTACAAAAATCTTATTTTTGGCTTTAGTAGTGTCTATATTTTCTTGTGACACTGACGATGAGTCTGAAATATTACAAGACCGTGACACTGCTGGTGCAATTTTAAATCTTTCAGGTTCTGCTAAGCTTTTAGGAGCACCTGCTGATCCAAGTGATTTACCTAATTCTGAAGTTGCTATTTCTGATAATGAATTAGAAATAAATGTTTCTATGGTAAGTGGAGATCTTTCTAATGTTGACCACTTTGAAATAGTGAAACAATTCAACAATGGAGAAGAGGTTTCTGAAGCTACTTTTACAGAATTTCCTTATACATTAATGTATGATACATTTGACGCCTTTACTGCAGGTACACCGGCTACATCTAGTACTTTACGTATTGGTGACGTATTTAAATATACTGTGAAGGTTCACCAAAATGATGGTGATGTATATGCTTATTCAACACAAAGTTTTAACGTGACCGTAAACTGTTCTTCAGACTTAGTTGGTATGTATACAATGACTAATACTGTTTGTGCAAGTTCTGAAGTAGTAGAAATTACTCAAAATCCTGATGGTTCTTATAACTTAAGTACAGTTGATGGTGGTTTGTTACAATTTTGTTCTTCAAACAGTTCACTAGTTAATACAGGAAACATTACTGTAGTTTGTGGTGAAATTTTGCCTTCTCTTGATGTTACTTATTGTGATGGTTATGGTATTGGTTGTATCACAGGTGGAAGTTGGGATCAAGATGCTGGTGTATTATCACTTTCACATACAAATGATTTCTTTACTTGGGCTGATGCTGCATATGAATCAACTTATACTAGGCTTTAATTTAAATCAATTTAAAAATATATAAAATGAAAAAATATATAAAACAAATTGGATTACTAGCGTTATCTGGAATACTTCTTACAGCATGTAATGAAGATGATAATACTGGTGATGCAATGACAACTAGTTCGCCTACTAATATTACCTTAAGTGCATTAACAAGTACAATTGATGAGTCTGCAATCGATGCAGATGATTCTAGTACATATATGGTTACTTTTTCAGCTTCTATTCCTGCAGCTGTAACTCAAGATGCGGTTGTAGATGTTTGGCAAAGTGGTGGTACTGCAGATACTAACGATTATCATTTCGCTGGTGATGATTATATTATTATTCCAGCTGGTTCTACTAGTGGTAGTATTTCTGTTGAAGTTTACCAAACTGGTGATATTGAAGGTGATGAAACTTTAGTATTTGAAGCTGCTTCTAGAGATGGATATCATTCTCTTACACCTTTTTCACATACAGTTACAATTACAAATGATTATATAAACGATGTTTTAGATTTGACTTTGTCATGGGACGCTGAGGTTGTAAATGGTGATGTTACTATAACTTCACTTTGCGATATTGATTACGATTTACTTTTAGCTGATGATGGTGGGAATCTTTTAGGATATATAGCAGGAACTTCTGCTTGTCCTGAACATGGCTCTTTGTCAGGTTTAGCTGATGGTACATATTATCTTTTAGCAGATTTATATGATAATCCTTTAGTTGATTATGGGTTTACAGACGCAATTCCTATAACTTTAGAGTATAGTCAGGATTATTTCCCTACTAGTGGAGTGATTTCTAATGCCTCTCAAACTTTGGATATGCCAGGAGCAACAGATTTTTCTTTTATAACAGGTGTTGCTATATTAGAAGTATCTGGTGGTTATAATTATACTTTAACTGGTCTATAATTCTAACAAATTATTATAATACTAAAAACCATCTCTTTCGAGATGGTTTTTTTTATACATTTGCCTCAATGGAAAATAGTACACAAATATTTGGATTAAGAGCCATCATTGAAGCCATTAATTCTGGAGAAACTATTGAGAAAGTGTTTCTTCTAAAGGGTTTAAAAGGCGACTTATATAGCGATTTAGAAACATCAATAAGAAAGCAGAACATTAATAGTTCTTACGTTCCTGTTGAGAAACTAAATAGATTAACTAATAAAAACCATCAAGGTGCTGTTGCACAAATATCTCCTATTGCTTTTCATGATATTGAAGATTTAGTTTTAAATGTTGTTGAATCTGGTAAGACACCATTGTTTATATTATTAGATCAAATAAGCGATGTACGTAATTTTGGTGCTATTATTAGAACTGCTGAGTGTACTGGTGTAAATGGCATTATTATACAAAAAAAAGGTGGTGCTCCAGTAAATGGAGATACTATAAAAACAAGTGCTGGTGCTGTTTTTAAAATTCCTATTTGTAAAGTAGACCACATTAAAGATGCCATGTTTTACCTTCAGGCTTCTGGTATTAAGGTTATTGCAGCTACAGAAAAAACAGATAACACTATTTACGATGTCTCTTTTAAAGAACCCTGTGCAATTATTATGGGCTCTGAAGGTAGAGGCATTAACCCTTCAGTTTTAAAATTGGTAGATGATAAAGCCAAGTTACCTTTATTAGGCGATATTGAATCTTTAAATGTTTCCGTTGCTTGTGGTGTATTTTTATATGAAGTTGTTAGGCAAAGGATAGGCTAAAAAGAATGTTGTAATTATTCCTATAAATAGTACTTTTTAGTATAATTATAGTTCTTCTTCTTTATTAGATTTAAAAGTATATTTTATATTAAGCTCCTCCTCTACTTTACTTTCCTTAAATTCAATAAAATTTCCGTTTTCGTCGAAATGTTTTAAAAAGGGATCATCTTCTTCTATAAATCCTTCTTCTTCCCAAACATATTTTTTAGGTCTAGCTATTTCCTTTTTAAAAATTATAGCAAATAACATTCCTGTAATAAGTCCAGCTGAATGTCCTTCCCAAGACACGCCTTCTTTAATTGGCAGAACGTACCAAATCATACTACCATATAGGAATACAACTATTAAAGACAGTGCAATTAATCTATAATGCTTCGCAAATATGCCCTTAAAGAAAGTAAAACTTACTAAAACATAAATCAATCCACTGGCTCCAATATGATAGGATGGTCTACCAATAGCCCAGGTTATAAAACCAGATAATAGAACCCCATAAATTAAAATTTTCCACGCAATTGGTTTGTAGAAATAAAACAAAGCAGCAGTAAGCACAAATAATGGAATGGTATTATGATATAAATGAGAGATTCCTGAATGAATAAAAGGACTAAACAAAACGCCTCTCAAGCCTATAATAGTTTGAGGGTAAATACCCCAAGTTGTAAAGTCGAATCCAAATCGAATTTCAACCCAGAAGATTGTCCAAATTAGTAAAACAAGAAAAATGGGAATTAATATAACACTATTTGAAAATTGAAATTCTTCTTTTGCTTTCATCATTAAATTTAATCTTTTTAATGCAAATACAAATCCATAAATTAAATTCGTGTTAAATTGTCAGCTTATTAAAAAGCTGTAATTTTACATTATGAATGAGCCTCTTGCAGAACGTTTACGTCCAAAGACTTTAAATGACTATATAAGTCAGACACATCTAGTAGGAAAAGATGGGGCTTTAACGAAACAAATTGAACAAGGCTTAATTCCATCAATCATTTTTTGGGGACCTCCTGGAATTGGCAAAACAACTCTGGCAAATATTATAGCATCTGAATCTGGAAGACCATTTTACACTTTAAGTGCCATTAGTTCTGGAGTAAAAGATGTTAGAGAAGTTATAGAAAAAGCTAAAACGAGTGGTGGATTATTTACAACTAAAAATCCGATTCTCTTTATTGACGAAATACACAGGTTTAGTAAATCTCAACAAGATTCACTTTTACAAGCTGTTGAAAAAGGATGGGTTACATTAATTGGTGCTACTACTGAAAATCCTAGTTTCGAAGTCATTCCTGCACTTTTGTCTCGATGTCAGGTTTATATTTTAAATTCTTTTAGTAAAAACGATTTAGAAGCGCTTTTAAAGCGTGCTATAGAAAAAGATGAATCTATATCTAAAAAAACAATAAAACTTAAAGAAACTGAAGCTCTATTACGTCTTTCTGGTGGTGATGCTAGAAAATTATTGAATATTTTTGAATTGATAGTAAATTCTGAAACTTCAGATAAAATTATCATTACAAATGAGACTGTTCTACAAAAAGTTCAAAACAATACTGTTCGTTATGATAAAACTGGTGAACAACATTACGATATTATTTCGGCCTTTATTAAATCGATTCGGGGTAGCGATCCAAATGCTGCTGTTTATTGGTTAGCTAGAATGATTGAAGGTGGCGAAGATGTGAAATTTATAGCCAGAAGATTACTGATACTTGCAAGCGAAGATATTGGAAATGCCAATCCAACGGCTTTAGTAATTGCAAACAATACGTTTCAAGCAGTTTCTACTATAGGGAATCCTGAATCAAGAATTATTTTAAGTCAGTGTGCAACCTATTTAGCTTGTTCGCCTAAAAGTAATGCATCATACCAAGCTATAAATCAAGCACTACAATTAGTTAAAAACACTGGGGATTTATCAGTGCCATTTCCAATTAGAAATGCACCAACTAAACTTATGAAAGAATTAGGTTATGGTGATGCATATAAATATGCTCATAGCTATGAAAATAATTTTGCTGAGCAAGAATTTTTACCTGATGAAATATCAAACACGACACTTTATAGTCCTGGAAATAATACTAGAGAAAATGCACAACGAGACTTTTTAAAACAACGTTGGAAAGATAAATACAAGTATTAAAATTTAATTTCAATTAAAGTGTTTTTCACTTCACTCCCATTATTTTCTGAAAAATACCAGGAACCCTCTTCTTTAATTACCATGGCATTTCTACCTTTAACCATGAAAACTTCTGGGTTTTTTGTATTCAATAAAACCATAACTACTCTTGGAGTACTATCAACCACCTGATAACCATATTCTGTTTTTTGAGCATAAAGAGTAGCTTCTCCTTGTAAAGATATTTCTATTTGCTTATTAGATTTTTCAACAACTTCTTCAGCATTAAGTTCTACAGCTGTTTCTGATGCTATAATGGTTTCTTTTTCTTTTTTTAAAACTTCAATTTCTTCTTTCAACTCATCAATCTCTTGATTAGCATCAACCGCATCTTCTCTTCTTTCTGATAGAATATATTCGTTTGGCTTATATGAATATTTCAAGGCAGCTACATACATAAATGCCTCACGAAGTGCTTTGTTATAAGCCACTGAATATTTCTTATCAAAACTTTTACCTTGTTCTGAAACGTAAATTAATTCATCTTTACAATTTTTCAATTCAATAGCAAGATTCGTTTTAAATGTACCTGAATCATCCAATACATCAGCTTTTAAAGCTAAACATGGGTTATAAATTAAATCGATTGGTCTATTTTCATCTTCCATTAAGGCTATAAAACCGTATTTATTAAACAGAAACTGAGTTAAAGAATTTAACCTAAACTCATCCTCTTCATCTAAAAAATCAAAGTCATTTGGTACAATTACATATTTATAATCATTGACGCTATTCTGCGAAAATGCTGAAATTGAACAACCGAAAATCATTGCAAAAATTAAAAATTTCTTAAACATTGGAAATACTTTTTTATATGCGTAAAGATAGGTAAGATTTACAAAAATAATTTTAATTCGTTTAAATTATTTATTTGCTTGATCGAGTGCGCTTCATTAGTTTCACGTAGGTTAAAATATATGGCTTCCATACCAAAATCTAAAGCTCCCAACACATCAGCTTCCATATTATCACCAATCATAACACTTGTTTCTGGATTTGCTTCTGCTATTTTTAAAGCAAAATTAAATATTTTAGGATTTGGTTTTTTTACTCCTACTTGTTCAGAGTCAGTAACAGAATTAAAAAAATGGTGAATATTAGAATTACGAAGCTTACTCTCTTGAACCTCTTGAAACCCATTGGTTATAATATGCAATTGATACTTTGATTTCAAATAATTTAAAACTTCATGTACATCATCAAACAGATGATTAAACGAAGATAAATAAGTAATATAATCTTCAGAAAGTTTATTAATTAAAGTGCTATCTGCATTAAAAGAAATCTTATTAAACGTATCATTTAAACGATTATATCTTAAAGAGGCTTTATCAATTTTTTCCTCTCGATACAGCTTCCAATAATCTAGATTAATAGGTTCGTAAAAACTTAAAAAATCATTCAAATCTACTGCAACATCGTGCATCTTAAATATTTTATTGAACGTCAACGCTGAGTTTTTATCGAAATCCCAAAGCGTATGGTCTAAATCAAAAAAAACATCTTTTATTCCATTAATTTTCATGCTCAGACTCTAATATTAAATTAAATAAATCCTTAAAACCTTTCCATCTATCCACATCACTAAAAGTGTAATTATGAAAAATGGGAATAAACTCTCCTCGAACCTGTTTAACTTGCTGCATAATTTCGTTTACAGCCTTCTTTTTATCTAAAAGAGAATGGATATTTAGTAAAGAATAGTCTAACAAATGATAGGAATAAATTTTTAAAGGGGTTTGTATTTCGTAGTCTAAATCGTAAAAGAAAAAAGGCGTACAAGTTCCAGCTCTAAAACCCACGTAGTTTACATAACCCATCGTGTAATCTTCTAGAACCTCTAATTCTACTAAGTTTCTATACGATTCTGGCAAATTTAATTTTGAGAAAGATTGTCTTGAAGCTGTTAAAGATGTGTTTATAATAGACTCCATCCTTAATTTTTCTTTTTTCAGTACAGTTATATCTTCTAGTGCAAAATAAGATGCTTTTAAACCAACTTGACAATAATCTGCTACTTGTTTTATAAGTGAAATAAATTTCCTTTTTTGAGCATCAATGCCTTTATCGTAAGTAGAATAATCTCCAATTAAGAAGAAAAACAAGAATTTAGAATCACTGTGTTTTTGCTTATTAATAATGTATTTAAAGGTATCATAGGTATCTCTTTTTAGTCCTAATAACACCATATATCTATAGTACAGCTTTTTTAAATTTAAACTAAACAGATCTTTAACCGTTCCTCCAAAAGTTCTCATGATTCCTTTTAGCTTAAAATTATAAGCAGAAGGCACATCGATAATAGGCTTTATTTTATAAGCTCTTTCTGGAAACTGAAATCCTGGAAACTGATCTTGAAAAACTTTTCTAAACTTAAAAGCCCAAATATCTACAACAGGTTGATGCAAAAAACCATATTTATAAGCTATGCTTTCCTGGGCAGTAAAACGACCATATTCATCTTTTACATGAGGTAAATACTCTTCGTATCTACTCAATAAGTAAAAGGAAGCAGAAAAAATATCGAACGGAATTGCACTTTTATCTCCACTAGAAAAAAAACATTTGGTTTCTTCCCAGTCTTGTACATGAATTTCAATGTCAGATAGACCTTGCTCATATAATATATCATGACTTTTAACAAATATTTCGTTGCTTAAAGGCTGCCTAGTGTATGACATTTTTAAGCTATCATGTGCAATAAAATCTTCAATTACTGTAGTAAACTGCACAGGAATGCCCAATATTCTAGTAAAAATATGTTTAAAGGAATATTTTAATCGAGGTGATATTTTATGGGTATAAACTAATAGCACTTATAAGATATTTTCATCAGCAAAGCTAAAGTAGGCTTTTTCTGTTACGATTACATGATCCAGGACTTTTATATCTAAACTTACTCCTGCTTTCTTTAATTTTTTAGTAATCTGCTTGTCTGCTTCACTAGGTTTTAAAGTTCCTGAAGGATGGTTGTGAACTAAAATGATCCCTGTTGCTCCAACTTCCAAGGCATTTTTAAGAACCAAACGTACATCTACCAATGTTCCAGTTATTCCTCCTTTACTTAATTGTTTTTTTTGAATGATTTTATTTGAATTATTAAGATAAATAATCCAGAATTCTTCATGTGGCAACTCGCCTATTACTGGTTGCATGATCTCAAAAACTGAAGCACTAGAGTTAATCTTCTTTCTATCTATAGCTTCCTCTCCTCTACGTCTTCTTCCTAATTCTAAAGCTGCAGCAATACTTATAGCTTTTGCTTCACCAATCCCTTTAAATTCCATGAGTTGTTTAATAGATAGTTTGCCTAATTCACTTAAATTATTATCTACACTTGCTAGAATGCGTTTGCATAAGGCCACAGCACTTTCATCTCGATTCCCTGATCCAATCAATATAGCTACTAATTCGGCATCACTTAAAACTGCTTTTCCTTTATCTCGAAGTTTTTCACGTGGCTGATCTTCTTGAGACCAATTCTTAATAGAAAATGAAGCTGATTTTTCCTGCATCTAGTAAACCTACTTAAATTTTTAGTTTTTAAATTTACATAAAGAAAACTAAAAATTTATAAAGTAAGTTCTCTATGTCCAATTTATAAGAATAAAAATTCCATAGAAAAGATAAATATTGTAAATTTCAACTGCAATAAAATCTTTAATTATGAATTCATTATTTAACACTGATACTCAGGCAGATATTATAAATCGTATTAATAAGCTAAATGAAAATTCACAACCTAATTGGGGAACTATGAATGTTGGTCAGATGCTAACCCATTGCCAGAAACCATTGGAAGTTGCTAATGGAGATTTGCAGTTAAACACGCAAATAGGTTTTGCAAAAAAACTCCTGTTTAAATTGTTTAAACCTTTGATGTATAACGATAAGCCTTGGAAGAAAAACCTTGGAACAGTTCGTGAATTTAGAATTACAGACGCTCATGAATTTAATTCTGAAAAGGATAAATTAGTACAAATAATCAACGTGTTTTCTACTAAAAAGGACAGACAAGATTGGCCAGCTCACCCTTTGTTTGGAAAATTTAATAACGAACAATGGGGAAAAATGCAGTACAAGCATTTAGATCATCATTTAACACAATTTGGTGTATAATTATGAGTAAGTATCCTCCTCCTTATCATCTAGATAACGATAAACTTCATTTGCTTGAAGTAGTAAAAACCTATCCTCTAGCAACTGTTATTTCTGTAAAGGACAATAAACCCTTAATAACCCATTTACCATTAATCTATAGAGAAATAGATGGAAAACTTATTGGACATATCGATAAATTTAATCCACAATCGAAATTAATGAAGGATGATCTTGATGTGACACTTATTTTTTCTGGACCACAAAGCTATATCTCGCCAAGTGTTTATACGACTGAGCAATTACCAACTTGGAATTATATTAAAGTGCACCTAACTGGAACTGTGGAAGCTATTGACAGCAAATTAGCTTTAAAAGAATCACTTGTGAAAATGACCGAATTTTTAGAACAACCAGACAATAAATTTGTTCTAGAAGCTGATAATCCTAAAATGGATATCGCTATAAACTATATTACAATGTTTGAAATAACAATAAACAGTTGGGAAGGTAAATTTAAACTCTCACAAGATAAAATTCCTCAGGATATGGCAAATGCAAGAGCTGAGTTGACACGTTCTAATCAAGAAAGTATTGAACTGTTTTTGAAAAAAATATTTTAGATTTAAATACTCTACTCCAAAGAATATTCTGCTACTAATTTTACGCGTCCTACTACTTATTGCGCTTTTGAAAAAAAAATACCGAAATTCGTTAACTCCTCATTTAAATCATTAAAACGATGTCATATCAATTAGTAAACGAAACTTTAAAATTACTCAATCAACACTTTTACGGCATCAAAATCCAAACCTCCATAATTTCCAGAACTCATTAACAACAAAGCTTTGTTATTAAAACCTTGAGAGAAAAGAAAGTTTTTAAAATCGTCTGGATTGGTGTAAATAATTAAATCGTCTCGTTGAAACGCATTGGCAATTTGCTCGTGTGTGACTTCTTCTAACTTTTTAATTTCTACAGCATGTGGCGAGTAAAAAACCACTGCTACATCTGCTGCATCTAAAGCGCCTTTATATTCTTTTAAAAATTCAGCATTAAGACTGCTATATGTATGTAACTCTAAACAAGCTACTAAGTTTCTATTTTCGTACTGCTCTTTTACTGCATTGGTAGTAGCTTCTACTTTGCTTGGCGAATGTGCAAAATCTTTAAAGGCCACAGCGTTTTTGCTTTCGGCAATTTTCTCTAAACGTTTACTGGCTCCTTTAAACGTGGCAATGGCTTCGTAGAAATCGTCTTCATCAATTCCCATGTGCTGGCAAATCCACTTAGCTCCTGCCAAATTGTTTAGGTTGTGTTTTCCAAAGACTTCAATGGGTAAAGCCCCTTCAGGAGTTTCTAGAAGTGTTTGTCCGTTTTCAACCGTATATTCTGGTGTGTGGTATGGGAGTTTTCTAATAGTATTTAAGCTAGCTTCAACCACTTTTGCTACTTCGGCATCTTCTTCGTTATAAGTAATGCTTCCACCTCTTACAATGCTATCTACAAAGATGCTAAACTGCTCTAAATAGTTTTCGTAGGTTGGAAACACATTAATATGGTCCCAAGCTATACCACTTAACAACGCAATATTTGGTTTATACAAATGAAATTTTGGACGTCTGTCTATGGGCGAACTTAGATACTCGTCGCCTTCAAGAACAATAAAATCGTTGTCTTCGGTTAGTTTCACCATAACATCAAAACCTTCCAGTTGTGCACCAACCATATAATCGACATCGCGATTGTGATAATGCATCACATGAAGTATCATAGACGTTATGGTTGTTTTACCATGACTTCCACCAATAACCACACGAGTTTTGTTTTTAGATTGTTCGTACAAAAACTCTGGATAGCTGTAAATTTTAAGTCCTAATTCTTGAGCTTTTAAAAGTTCTGGATTGTCTGCCTTAGCATGCATTCCCAAAACAATGGCATCAAGAGTTGGCGTTATTTTTTCTGGATACCAACCATAAGCTTCAGGTAAAAGTCCTTTAGCTTCCAATCTGGATTTTGAAGGTTCAAAAATAGTGTCGTCGCTTCCTGTTACCTGATATCCTTTGTTATGTAAGGCTAAAGCTAAGTTGTGCATGGCAGAGCCTCCAATAGCTATAAAATGTACGTTCATTGTTGTGTTTTGTAGTGGTATCAAAGATACTTTTTTTGCTAAGAATTCACGAATGATTTATTATAAAAATAGATTCCTATTTATGCTAGGAAAATAGAATAATTAACGAGACGATATCAGCTCTTTTTCTTCTTGAAAGACTTTAATTTCAGGAAGTTCGCTAATTGCAAGATTGATAAATTTTAATGCTTCATTTGTATTGCCATTGTGATTATAAATCTGAGCCAATCTGTAATTTGCCCAAGCAATAGGCACACCATCTTCGGGAGAATAATTTTTTATGTAGTTTTTTAAACAGGCTTCGCCTTTTGAAAGTTGGACATTGTATTCAGCAGACACCTTTCCTATTTGATAATGCAAGGCATTACGATGTAATACCTCTTGAGCTTCTTCGATATTATTTATTGCCTTTTCAGGCTTATTCTGATTTTCGTAAAATTCGCTCAATTTTGTGTAACACGTTAAAGAACCTCCAACATATATGGCTTTCTTATAATATATTTCGGCCAACTCTGGTTCATCATCATATTCATAGATGTAGCCTTTTGCTAAATAACCATCTACTTTGGAAAGCTGCTCTAATTCTTCAGCATACTTCAAAGATGTATTCATGCTACCACCAACAATCCCTGGTAATTGCATATACAGTTCCACCAAAGCCCAACGGGCTTCAATATGGTTTCTATCTAGCCTTGCTGCTGTTAAAAAGGCTTCTTTCAAATCGCTTAAATAAACTAATGCAGAAAGTTTATTTACCGAAAGTGCTTTCATACCTAAAGCACCTCCATATTTATAATGGTAATTGGCGACATGAGGTTTCAAATTCACTAATTTTTTATATTGCTCGATAGCTTCATCCCATTTTTCTTGATAGCCGAAAGTGTCTCCTAATATCTCAATAGCTTTCAAGTCTGTTGGGTTTTTAGCAACAATTGGCTTAGCTAACTGCTCAGCTTTTACATAGTTTTTTTGTTCCAGCAATAAATCAAGATCTTGATACGAGGTTTGCGAAAAACTCAAAAAAGGAAACATTAAAAAAAGCAAATACTTGTTCATAGAATAATCGTCGGAATAACAAAAGTAACCTTTCTCATTCATTTAAAAAATGCCTATTTTCACAGAAGCATTTTCAATTTTTGATCTGATTGGTTTTTTTGGAACGCATTTTGATTTGCTACTGACACAAAATAAATCAAATGAAATACTTCGCAACAATAATAATGGTATTATTATTTTCAAATTTTTCTGAAGCTCAAAATAATTATTATGAGAAGATGTGGAAACAAGTTGAAGCTTTTGAAAGTGAAGATTTGCCAAAATCTGCTTTAGAAATAGTCGAGCAAATTGACATTTTTGCCAAAAAAGACAACAACAAACCTCAGCAAATAAAGGTCTTACTTTTTAAAAGCAAGTTTGCCTTAATTGTTGAAGAAGAAGCGCAACTAAAGATTATAAACAATTTTAAAACTGAAATCTCAACAAACAAAGCTCCTATAAAAAATGTGCTAGAAAACATGCTAGCAACCATTTACTGGCAATATTTTCAGCAGAATAGATATAAGTTTTACAACAGGACTAAAGTAGCAGACAAAACCGCTGCAACAGACTTTAGAACTTGGGATTTAGAAACCCTTTTTAATGAAATCCAATTACATTATAACAATTCTCTAAAAAATGGCTTATTGCTTCAACAGGAAGATTTAAGTACATATTCTAGTATTTTACATGAACAAAAAGGGTCTAAAATATATAGACCAACCTTGTTCGATTTGTTAGCTCATAATGCCTTAGAGTTTTATCAAACACCCGAAAACAGCATTACAAAGCCTGCTTATAAATTTGAAATAGATGATGAATCTTATTTAAGTGATTCTAGAAGTTTCTCAAAGATGAATATTGCATCTCAAGATTCTACATCGTTAGAGTTACATGCCCTAAACCTGTATCAAGATTTGATTCAATTTCATTTAAATGATAACAAAGCTGATGCCTTAACAGATGTCAATATTTTACGTTACAATTTTGTAAAGGAACACGCCACATTTAAAAATAAAGACAAGTTATTATTACAAGCCTATATTACAGAAGCCAATCGTATAAAAACACAGGAAGCATCAGGATTATACAGCTTTGAGATTGCAAACATATATTTTCAACAAGGTCAGGATTATCAGCCAGAAACGAACGAAACTAATCGTTGGAAAATTAAAGATGCTGAGCAACTTTGCAATAGCATTATCAAAAAATTCCCTAAAAGTCGTGCTGCTGAAAAAAGTCAGATTCTCTTAAAACAAATTCATCAAGAGGCATTACATATTCTTTCTGAAAGATATTTGCCTATTCAACAAGATGCTAAAATATTAGTGAAATATACAAACATTGATGCATTAGATTTTAGTGCTTATAAGATATCTAAAAAACAGTTTGAAGCTTTCAACAAAATCCATAATCAAGTTAACAAGCTTGATTATATTAATAAGCTAAAAACAGAGACCACTTGGAAAAACACTCTAAAAAATGAGTCCGATTTTCAACAACACAGCACAGAAATCCTACTTCCTAGGTTAGATAATGGTCGTTATCTAATTGTCGCAAAAACCAACAATAAAGACAACACCTTTGCTTACAATACGCTTCAAGTTACCAACATTGCTGTTGTTGAAAAAACGGAACAGGACAGGCAAGTGTATCAATTTATTGATAGAAATAATGGAAAACCATTAAGTAATCTTCAAGTAAAAATTACCTATCGTAAAAATTACAAGGATAACGAAAGTAGCAAAACGTATACAACCAATTCTTTGGGTGAAGTTGAGCTATTAAAAGGAAATAAAACTTGGTCTAACATAATTTTGGAAGCTACTAGTACAAACGACAAAGCCTTTTTTGGGGATTACTATCTAAGAAAAAAATACAATCAAGAAGACTACACAGAGGATTATAAAGGTTTTTTATTTACAGATAGAAGTATCTACAGGCCTGGGCAGACTGTTTATTTTAAAGGAATTGCTATAAAAACTATAGATGGAAAATCAGAAATAATCCCTAACGAATTATTTCATATTGAAGTTTATGACACTAACTATAATGAAGTAATAGAACTTGAACTAACATCAAATGAATTTGGTTCTGTTTCTGGAGAATTTATGCTTCCTAATTCAGTACTAAATGGGGAATTTAGTATAGATTTTTATGGCGCAGATAATGATGTTGATATAGAGCATTTTTTTTTAGTTGAAGAATACAAACGTCCTAAGTTTGAAGCCCAATTTAAACCTGTAACAGAAACTTACAAAGTAAACGATTCTATTACTGTAAAAGGAAAAGCTCTAGCTTATGCTGGAAGTAACATTACCAATGCCAAAGTGGTTTACAGAGTGTATAGAAAAGTGCAATATCCACGTTGGTATTATTGGAATAGATCTTCTTATTCTAGCGAATCGCAAGAAATAACTCATGGTGAAGCTACTACAAACAATAAAGGCGAATTTGAAATCACTTTTAAAGCCCTTCCAGATTCAAGTGTCGATAAAAAAAACTTACCAATTTTTAATTATGAAGTGACTGCAGATGTTACCGATTTAAATGGCGAAACACGTTCGGCAACAACTATAGTACATGTTGGATATCATGCTTTGCTTGCAAATGTTTCTGTTGAGCCTTCACTTGATAAACTGAATAAAGAGCAGAAACTTCATATAGACACTAAAAACTTAAATGGCGAATTTGTACCAGCTGAAGGAACTGTAAAAATCTATAAGCTTCAAGCACCAGATTTTGTCTTACGTTCTAGACCTTGGAAAGCTCCAGATTACCAAATGCTTTCTGAAACAGAATTTAAAAACAAGTTTCCTTACGAAGCATATAAAAATGAAGACAACCCTAATAATTGGAAAAGAGGTGAATTGGTTTTTGAAAAATCTTTCAATACCGAAAAATCTAAGGAGCTAGCATTAGGGAACATGAAGAAATGGGAATCTGGACAATATGTAATTGTATTGGAAAGCAAAGATAAATTTGGTCAAAACGTGAAAGATGAAGCTAGAACAACCATATTTAGCAACAACGACAAAACCCTTGCAGACCATCAACTTTTTAGTATTTCTACTAACAAAGACCATTATGAGATTAACGAAACTGTTGCATTGACTTTAGGTTCTTCAGCAGAAAACCTATCAGTAACGGTTGAAATTGAAAAGAACAAACAAATTATTAATACCTACATTATTCAAGTAAACAACAATAAAAAAACGCTAAACATTCCTGTCAAAAAAGAAGATTTAGGTGGCTTTGCAGTGCATTATAGTTTGGCGTATGCTAATAGTTTTAAATCTGGCACGAAAGCTATTTCTGTGCCTTATCCTAAAACCGATTTAGAGATTGAAACCACCACGTTTAGAGATAAACTTCAACCAGGACAAGATGAAACTTGGGGTTTTAAAATTAAAGGGCCTAAAGGCGAACAAGTGTCTGCTGAAATATTAGCAAGCATGTACGATATGTCTTTAGATCAATTTAAATCTCACAACTGGAATTTTAATCCTATTAATCTT
>Ga0209345_10000513_pt1 | contig 49337 bp, 45 predicted proteins | sample Cruoilmetagenom7_FD_187294 | JGI IMG/M metagenome (GOLD analysis project Ga0209345, IMG submission 187294) | Oil polluted marine microbial communities from Coal Oil Point, Santa Barbara, California, USA - Sample 7 (SPAdes) (version 2) | ecosystem: Environmental > Aquatic > Marine > Oil seeps ... | reverse complement strand
TGTTCCGGACGCGACCCGCCTACGCGCCCGCGATCCGCGCTGCGGCGGATGTCGGCGACCAGTTGCTCGACCTGAGCGAATTCGACGTCGCGGTCCTGGCCGCTGTCGCCTACCACCAATCGATCACCCGCGACGGGCTGAAGGACATCTTCGGCAAGGAAATCAGCCGCGATCTGATCGGACGGCTGCATGCGCGAGGGCTGATTGGAACAGGGCCGCGGTCGCCGCAACGCGGGGCACCCTACACCTTCGTGACAACGGAGCAGTTTCTCGTCGTCGTAGATCTGGAAAACGTGCGCGAACTTCCGGACCGGGAACAGTTGGAGGATGCGGACGTTGTAGGCGAGCCGCAACAAGTAAGCATCGGATGACGAAGTACCGATGTCGGTAGACCTTAAAGCTTTGCAAAGGCATCGTTTTTTGACCCTGAGTTCCGGTCTTGCCGATCTTCGCTGCCGATGTTGCATGTGATGTCAGACGCTGTCTTTAGGAGCTATCGTTCCACTCGTCATGCAACAGTCCCAATCAGCCATAGTGAGACTCAGATCCGAAAGTTAATACCCAGCTTTCTCTTCTTCATGCTATTGTCAGACGACAGTGAGGTCTTCTTTGCCATCGAAGCAATTTAAGGACATCTTGATGCCGTCGTTCCGGATTACACTTCTGGCCACGTTAATCCTTGCAGGCTCACTTTCGGCAAAACCGGCAACGGGTCAGGAAGAAACGCTGAACTGGCGAATGAATAGTCTGCTTCACCCGAAGCTATTCGGTGAGTCCGGCACTTATTTCGCGGAGAAGGTCAAGCAGTTGTCTGGCGGAAGCCTCGTCATTGAAGTGCATGATCGGATGGTGCTCGATCAGAACACGTTCGGCGCCCTCGAGTCCGGTCTCGTTGATGCGGTTTGGGGGACTGCTGGGCATCACCATCGCGAGGACCCTGCGCTAACAATCTTTGGCGGTTTCCCTTTCGGCCCCGATCCAGCGGGATTCACCGCATGGATGAAGGAAGGCGGCGGCGCGGCAGCACTGGATGCAATTTATGCCCGTCACGGTCTCAAGAGCCTGTATTGCGGCTCCCTGCCTGCCGAAGGCGGTGGGTGGTTCACAACGCCGATGGCTGGGCCCGACGATCTCAACGGGCTGGCTATGCGGAGCTTCGGCTACGGTGCGCGCGTCTTGCGTAAGTTGGGCGCAATTGCTTACGAACTGCCAGCAGGGGAAATCCGTCCGGCGTTCGAGGCAGGTCTTATCTTCGCGGCCGAGTTCTCGCTACCCTCAATCGATTCAGAGCTAGGGATCGCTGATGTAACAGGGCACCTTTACTTTCCCGGATGGCAGCAGCCTGCTACCCCGCTTGAGATTCTCATGGTCGAGCGCTCTTGGGCTGCGCTCTCGGATCGGCACAGGACAGCTATCACTGCGGCGTGCAATGAGACGATTGCGTGGACAGCCTCTGTTGCAGTCATGGAGCAGATCAATGCATTGGCGCGGTTCCGCGCTGCGGGCGTTGAGCTGCATTCATGGCCAAAGGCTACCCTTGTCGCGCTACGTCAAGCCTGGGAGGAGGTGATTGCCGAAGACACGTCGCGCGATCCCCTTCTTGCTATTGCATGGCAGGAGTATCTTGGGTTTCAAGAGGGCTACAGCGACTGGCAAAAGCGCGCCTATGTCGACTGACAGATTCAGTCTGGAACCCCGGCCATCCTGAGCCCGTCCAAAACAACATTAAGACCCGCTGTGTCGGCAAAGCCGGTCAGGGAATGGCTGATGTCCGCTAAATCCTGTATAGGCCGGCCCCTCTGCGCAATGCGAACGACCATGGTCGCGTCTTCGACGCGCCCCGCATGAGCCAGACTTGCCGCCAGCAGCCAGCCCGGCCACCATCGCGCGCTGACAAAGGTTCCCGCACCATGCAGCGGTCCGAATTCCTCAACCGCACGCGAAGGTTCGCCGACAAGCAGATAGCTTAGTCCCGCAATCTCTCGGTACCAATCGGGCTCTGTCAGGTCGCCCTGTCGCGCCTGCTCGATGGTGTGAACCGCTTCTTTGGCGCGACCAGTCAGCACAAGAACTCGCGCCAATACGGCCAGGTTGTCGGCGTCCTTGGGGTCCAATGCCACCGCCGCCCGCGCATTTGCAAGTGCATCCACCGGTGAGCGCATCTCTGGAAACGGGGCCAAAAGGCGCATTTCCGCGAGCAATCGGTGCGAACGAGCGCTGCCGCCGATGGCAATGGCACGCCCCACCATATCAACCGCTTGCTTCATTTCGCGCCTTCCGCCGCCCCAAGCCACATGTCGGACCTCAAGCCAATACGTCAGACCAAGGCTCGCCCATGCGTCCGCATTACCTGGGTTCTCCCTAAGTACCGCCTCCAGTAGCACGCGCGCCTCGTCATTGTTCTCGCGTTTGCGCCAGTCGCGCGCGTCAAGCAATGCTTCGGCCCGCCCCTCGGCCGGTATCGACACGTCTTCCGTGAGGGCCGTAGTTACCTCTACGGGCTTGGGCGCCAGCGACCAGAGTCCGGTAGAAACCACGAGGATGGCTGCGACCCGGCCTCCGGCCAGAAATTGCCAAGGTCTGCCCCGCATCTTAAGCGGACAGTCGGGGATTGCATCCTCGTCCAGCAGTACATAGCCGCGCCGCGGCACAGTGCGCAGCAAACCTGCACCCTCTGCCCCAAGCGCCCGTCGGACGTCGCTGACACATTGCGCGAGAGAATCGTCTGACACGAAGACATTCGGCCACACTTCGCGAACCAGATCATCCTTGCTGACCAGCTTGCCGCGTCGGTCCAGCAAGACCTCAAGCAGGCGGTATGACTTCGGGCGCAGGAACCGCTCGTCTCCCCGAGAGTCCTCCAAGCACCCGCGCGCCCGGTTTAGGACGAACCCTCCAAAGCGAATGGTCGTTGACGTGTTCATGTGGAGGCTCCAGAGCGCTCAATTATGAATTATAGCACAATTTCAGGGTTCTTTCAGCGCAGTTTCATGACTCACGTCCTTTTTTGCAGGAGCTGTGGCCCTAGTCAGTCCACGGCCATATATGGAGGACCACCATGAAAATTCTATGCAAAGGCCCCGCCGTCCTCGCTCTGTGCGTCGCCATTGCAGGGTCAGCCACTGTCGCCTCGCCGCGCGATGCACCGTCCGTGCTTGACACTTTGATGCTGTGGCTTGCCACCAATTTCGATCTCGCGGTCTCGACGAAACCACCCGTCCTTATTACCGTGCCTGACGCTGAATTGGTCGAGATGCGTTACGGTGTTGAAACAGTCTTACGCCCTGGGGACGTTGTCGCCCTCTATGACCACCCTGCCCGCACGATCTACCTTTCCGATAGCTGGACTGGTAACACCCCTGCCGATCTTTCCGTCCTCGTGCATGAAATGGTGCACCACCTCCAGGCGGTCGGCGATATGCGCTTTGCCTGCCCGGCTGAACGCGAAGTTGTTGCCTACCGCGCCCAAGAGGCGTGGCTCGGCCTCTTCGGCGAGAGCCTGGAAACCTCATTCGGCATAAGCGCAGCCACTATTTTGGTCGGAACCGTGTGTACCCATTGATTGATCTGAGGAAGTCGACCAGACTTTTGAAGTCATTGAAGAACCGAAGGCCGACGGCTTGCCGTACTTCTGGTCGAACAGAGCGCGGCACTCGCGCTCGATGGTGCCGATCTTGCAGCGGTGCTGACCAATGGCGCGGTTGCGGCAGCGGGCAAGCCCGATTCCTTGCAAATGATACGGTCTACGAGACGCATACCTGATGGATTGAGCGATGGATATACTCTTGCAGCAGCTGATCAGTTCTCTCAGCCACGGGGGCATCAACCCTATCTAAAGTTCTGCGCGATGTATTGAATAGCCGCTTCGTTGCTGCAAGTCCGCGACTCCCAGAGACTTTGCCCCATGTTCACCTGAATTTAACGTCTTATTGCCCTGATTTCACCGAATATTGTGGTCAATATGTTGCGAAGGCAGAGCAATGATCCAGAACGGGCAAGCACCATGACAACCCTAAGCTTCTACGCGCGCGGCGATGGTTCGAGCGCAAACAACGCGGCGCTGAATGTCGAAAATACGTCACAGCAGCCTACCACGCTCATCACGTTCGATAGCGGACTCACGGGTGATGTTGTGCTTGAGGCAAATGGCGGGGGCATCGATCCTGACACCACTGTGATCATCAACGGCACGTCCTACAATTTCATTGTGGAACAGACGGGCACGTTGCCCTTTGATAATGGCAAGGTACCAAACCCTTTGGAAGGAAGACAGATCACTGTGATTTCTGTCATCATAAAAGGCAGTAACGAACGGTTTTTCTTTGTCACCGATGGCTCGGGCACGATGGCCCTGATGAACCAGTTCGGAAATGGTGCGATTGCATTGACCACTTTGGACACATCGCCGACAGAGGTGTTCATCTGCTACGCCGAGGGCACTGATATCCTGACCCTGACAGGCCACAAGAAGGTTGAAAGCCTGCAGCCCGGCGACTACGTGATGACCTTGGACAATGGCTCGCAGGAAATTCTCTGGACACGCGTGAATGAACAACCGCTGGAAGAGGTCGAGCCAGATGCCAAACCAGTGCTGATCAAGGCAGGTTCACTTGGCCCCGGCCGTCCCGCGTATGACCTGATCGTGTCGCCACAGCACCGTATACTGGTCGGCGGACAGGGCCAGATCGACGGCCCATTCGCACACGAGATTTTTGTCCCCGCCAAGGCGCTGACTGGCCTGCCCGGCATTCGGTTCATGGCAGGCAAACGCACCATCACCTGGGTGCATTTCGCCTGTGCGCGCCACGAAGTTGTAATGGCCAACGGCTGCATGTCGGAATCGTTGCTGCTGGGGCCGATGGTGGTGCAGGGTCTAAACGCCATGGAAAAAGCGCAGTTAGCTACCCTGTTCGGAACAGACCATCCATCCGACGCCGCCCTGAACGGTCCAGCAGCGCGCGACTGCCTGACCCGGCGCGATGTGCGCGATTCCCTGCACGCTGTCCAGCGTGCGTTGACCCTCGCCCTGGCGGCCCGGCGCCGCAGGCCGGCGACACGCAGCAGCACCGCATTCTAGTCGTTAGTAGTGGCCAGTTTATGGACTATTTTGACGCCGAGGCTTTTGTTTCTCGAGCGCTGTGCTGCCGCAAGGCAGTTTGGAGCCCAAACTGACTTTGGCGCGCCCGCGAGCATTCGTCTACTCGGCGAAGAGCATCGTTTGCGAACGACCCGGTGTTGGAATTTGTGATCGCCTCAAGCGCTTTAAACGTGCGTCGCAAAGAGAACTCATGTGCAAGTTTAGTTTGGGATCAGATCATGGCGACCCGGAATGCGCTCGACTTTTGGAGCGGAAAACAATGGCCGAGACTGCTTGGCCCGAAATTCCCCATCCTTGCATTAGAGCGCGACGCAGGTCCTTCTCTGCGCCATCCGGCCGTTCATTCTGGATGGAAGTCCCGCGGAGTGCATCCGGCGTCGAGAACTACGGCCACCCAGTTCACATCAAGGGAATGGCCATGGTCCGAAAGCCACTGCTCTTGCAGCCGATAGGCCGGCAACTCCTGTGCGGCCGGGCAATACCAGTGATGCGGCGCCTGCCGGTGATGAGTGAGTTCGTGCAGCAAGACGGCAACATCCACTGCCTTGCGCGGGTCCCAGGGGCGCACCAACAGGATCTCGGAGCGGTCCGGGTCATAGAGACCCCGAAGACTACCATGCTGAAAACTTCCCGTTGCGCCCTGCCTTGCCGCCGCCTGCCAGTTGTTAACGAGGCGAACGCGTGGGACTATATCGCGCCGCGGCCAGGGGGACTGCTCATCGAGCCATGCATCGAGCGAGTAGACGAGTGTGGTCATGCTGTCCGCGTGTAGCAACCAGGTAACCGACGAACCCGGTTCATTCTCGGCGCGCGGCTGCGTCGGGCAAAGGGCTATCAGGGCCGTGGCGAGTGCCACGGCGAAAATGGAGCGGAGCATCATTCCCTCCTTTGCTTGATTTTGAGAATCTGTAGTCTCATGCTACCCTGTGTGTGTTACGAGACCGAACGATCACTTTTCAGCCACGCGTTAGCTAAGTTCAGGCAGAGAGATGGGACGCAAGCTTCCTCCCTTCGCAGCCGTCCGCGCCTTCGAGGCCACCGCACGGCATATGTCGGTCAAGGCCGCCGCGGTCGAGTTGTGCCTGACGCCCTCGGCCGTCAGGCACCAGATAAAGGCTCTGGAGGGTTTCCTCGACACGCAGCTTTTCGAGCGTTGGGGCAACCGTATCGCGTTCACCCTCACGGGCGAGGCCTATGCCGGAAAGCTCACCAACCTGCTGGACGCGCTCATAGAAGAGACAGAGGCCGTGCGTGCGGCGCCACAACCCGTGCGCGTTCTCTCGACGCCGGGCTTTGCGGCGCGCTGGCTGGTGCCTCGCCTGCCCAAGCTTGAATTTGCCAGTGACATCCGGCTACGGGTCTCGAACGGCGCGCCGTCGCTCGACTTCGCGACCAACGACGCGGACGTCGTGATCCAGTGGTCTGACCGCCCGACGCCCGGCTTGCGCGTCGCGCCGCTAATGGCCTCGTCCCGGTATCCGGTCATCTCTCCGGCATTGCGGGAGCGTGAGGACGTGCAGCACCCACAGGATCTGCTGCGCCTCACGCTCTTCTACGACCAGACGGACGATGCCTGGCACGAGACGATGCCTGGCACGAATGGTTTGCCGCAGCGGGCCTTGCAGGCGCTGACCTGCCGCCCGGGCCAACGTACCCAAATTGCGAGCTTGCGACGACCATGGTCGAGCAGCATCAGGGCGTGTCACTTGCCTACGATGCCATGGTCCGCCGCACAATCGTTTCAGGGCGTTTACAGCGACTCTTCGACGTGACAACGTCTCCTATGGCGATCTACGCGATCGCCTGTCCCGAAGCACGCGCGGATGACGCGAGGATCGCCGCATTTCGAAACTGGTTGCGCGCGGAAGCCGCGGCAGAGGGGGTCATGCCTGAGCAGCTGCACTCAGCCGCCGAGTGACTGCGCCAGAAGCGGTCCCCCTACAAGCGCAACCTCGACCGAGCAGTCGCAGCAAGAGGCAGGAAAGTCCCGCACTGCGGTCATCTACCCCGTGAAAATGCCGTGCAGTGCACGAACGGCCAGTTTGGTGAAGCCGCACTGCAGCGCAGACCTCTGCCTCCAACGGCGGCTCTGGTGAAGGTGTTCTGGTGCGGGTCGCAGCGGAACGCTGCGCATTGGTGCGACCACGACCCTCCTTGGAAAACCTCCCAAGGAGGAAGCCGCGGGGGTCTTGGATCGACCTATGGGGAAAGTGTGCAGACGTTGGGGCACCGCCTGTATCAGTGGCACGGCTGACGGTGTGCGTGGTGCCTGAGACGGGCGCGAACGAGTTCGATGCTCCAAACATGGCTGATTGTTCTGAAGTGACTGCTGCCGTGCGTTGCGCCGAAGGCACATGGGCACAGCCTGTCGTCACCGGGTCTGCGGGGCGCAGCCGCTGGTGTTGTCTGGCATCTGACAGGCGGTGTGTCATGCGGCCTGCTCCTGTGGCGGCGCGCGCGACATTGGTTTTTGCCCGCGGCGGAAGATCTCGATGACGCGCATGGGGCCACCGCAACAGGGGCATGGTTCGCGCAGGGTGAATGGGATGATGTCGGCTTCGGGTTCCGACGCGGTGACCCTTGCCCGGGCACTGGACGCAGAGCAAGGCGCAGATCTTTGTGATGTTGGCCCTGCGGGTCGCGCTTGCCAGCAGACCATCGTGCCGGATGCGGTGGAAGCCGTCAGGCAGGACTTGGATCAGGAAGCGGCGAATAAACTCCGGCGTGGCCAGCCGCATCACCTTTTGCCGGTCGCCAGATTTGATGCGGTAATCCTTCCAGCGGAAAGCGACGGTCTGGGCATCGGCGCTGACCAAGCGCGCATTCGAGATCGCGACCCGGTGGGTGTATCGGCTCAGGTAAGCCAGCACCGCCTCCGGGCCGCCGAACGGTGGCTTGGCGTAGACTACCCATTCGGATTTGCAGAATGGGGCGAGCCAGGTAGCGAACGCCTTTGCTTCTGACAAACTGGCGAGATCGCCGAAGAAGGTGAGCTGGCCTGCGCGGTGCAAATCCATCAGCCCTTCCAGAAACAAGCGTCGGAACAGCCGCGACAGCACCCGCACATGCAGGAAGAACCCCGGGCGGCAGGCGACCCACCTGGCGCCGTCTGGCGACAGGCCGCCGCCGGGGACGATCATGTGGACATGCGGATGAAAGGTCAGCGCGGATCCCCAAGTACGAAGGACACTGGTCATGCCCACCTGTGCGCCCATGCGCTTGGGGTCGGCCGCGATGGTCGTTGCCTTCTTAGTGCTTCTCACGGGTGGGCTTAACGCTATTCCCATTGCGGAACTGGAGCCTTCCACAGGTCACCGCAGGTAACCTCATGCGAGGTCGTGTGGCTAGTCGACGTTCAATTCGAAATGCACCGGAAAGCGGTCTCCCTCTTTGGTGATCAGAAAGAATAGACCGCGGTCTTTCAGGAAGATACCGCAGCGGTTGGTGTTGCTTCTAAAATCGACGCAGACTTTGCCATCCGGATTAAGCTCAAAAACCCCTAAGACTGTTTGAGAATGCTCCTCATATTTGAAAGCATGGGTTCCATCCTTGAAATGCGTGGACTGTCCCAATGCTGGATTGGTCAAGGATTGGCCAGACGTGAGCTTATTGACTTGGTCATAGTTCAGAGTGCCTTGCGAAAATGGCAGCCCGTCATATTGAGCCATCGCGCACGTTGTCAACGCTACAAAATAAAGCAGCCCAGCTATGCAAGTCCGGTACATGAACTCTGCATTCTCTCCGATTGAATTATACCGGAACATGGTCATCACGACTCGCTTTCAAGTTTATTTTACCCTTGGTTTTGTGCGCCGTCTCGTGCGATTTCGACATCTCGATCGGGATAACGCCCGCGTTGCTGATCTTTTCCCACAGGCATGGAGTGGTTTCCGTTGGAGGGAATGTCATGTCGTCTCGACAGGATTCTGCATTTCGATCCACGTCAAGCCGGTTTGGTAGCGCGCTGCGACATGGCCATTCTCAAGCGCGAAAAGATGCAACCAGCCATTGTCAAAAAGGGCACGCACCTGTGGGTGACGGTCCAAAATATCGATGATCGCCTCTTTCGGCGCTTCGATCATCACAGACAAGCGCAGCGGGTCATGCATGATCTTGTCACCGTCGTGAATCGTCTGCCAAGGCTGGCCCGGACGCAAGATGCCTCCATTACCTTGCAGCACTCCGATACCGCCGACAACATTGTGGATCAGTTTGTTGCCACCCCCAAATGCCGAAGACGCCACGGCGGAGCCATAGTATTGCAAGTTGATCCAGCTTGCGACGACGACTGGTGCAGTCATAATCAATTCAAGTGTGGAAAAGTCCTTATCGGCCTTCCAGTCGTAATTGTGCAGAAAAGTGCGCCCCTGAAAGTCAGACCCCGATGTGACGCCACGCGATGCCGCAATAAATCCCGCACAGCCCGCCAGGCCCCATTCGGGGCGCACCTCTGCCCAGTTCAACGCACGGGCAGCAATCGTCTGTGGCGTGGCCCCCGGCAGGCGCAAGGCACGCTCTTTCCGTGCCATGACGCCAGCCGCCTTCAGCCATTTCTGCGCCTGCGCGATATCTGCACCGTGATCTGTTTTGGTCCCGTCAAGATAGAGGGTGATATCATCCGTCACGGTATCATGCAGCCCGGCCATGAACAGCGTGTCATTCTGCAATTCAAGGCCACGTTCGGACAGGCCCCTGCGAGTTTCCGGATCATTGAGCAGCGTCGCCAAAACCCGCGCCGACACTTCCCCGGTCTGACCACAGCAGGCCCCGCAATTATAGGCGCTTTCATGGGGATTGTTGGTCATCTGTGCCCCGTGGCCAAGCAGCAGCACAAGTCGCGCATGACCCGTGGTCAGGCTCATCGCACGTAAAACCGCCGCAGCGGTATCGGCCTTTTGCGCCGCTGTCAGCCCGCCGACGACATGCGGCGCAAGCGCAGGCGTCAGACCCTTAGCCCCGAGCCCCAGAGCATCCTTGACCAGTTGCCACCCATATAAAGGCCCTGCCGCTTCGACAAAAGCGAAGGACGACACCGCTGCCTGCCGGAACCGACCCCAGGCACGTGTGGCGCGGGCGGCGATACGGAACTCGTCTTCGGTCACGGCGTCGCCATGGCTTGAGGTGGTAATCGCTGGGGTAAGCAGTGCTGGCAGATGGGCCCGCGCCAGATCAGTGCCCTGCACCTTGTGCGCCAATGGCAGGCCAAAGAAACCCGCAAAACCGATGGTCTCGATCTCAGGGCTCTGCGCCTCGAACGCGCGGCGAAACACCTCGGAGCGCACGTCGATGCAAAAGGCCGCCTGCACGGCGGACCGTTCGATGACTCGTTTGGGCTTGGCGAGCATCCCGGACAGCTGCCGTTGATACGCACGTTCCGCCGCATTCTGAAGGATCGCGTCGAGAACCTGATCCGCAGTCGGGGCAATCGGCGCGGCATGGGCAGCGACCGTCCTATGCCACTCATCCGCTAGTTCGGGGAAATGCGCCAGCAGGGCTTCGTCCCAGATCAAACGGATCGCCAGCAGGTCCGTCAGCGTCTCGTCCAAACCGCCCGCCATCTCGGCTTGCCACGACAGCCAGCGTGCGTGTTGCGACCAGCCGCCAAGATCCATCAACAGCCGGTGGAACGCCGTCTCTGCCGCATCCTCCGTCAAATCAAGTGCGGTGGCTGCCCGGAGGACGGCACACTCCGATGTGTCAGGCGCTGCCGCCACATGGGCGCAAAAGCAGCTCAACCCGGCGATCTCGGGTGTCATGTCATGCGTCGCCCAGGCCCGCCAGGCCGCAAAGGCACCCAAGGCAGGTGCGGGCGTCCAGAACGCCTGCCCCCGGTCGAAATGCCCTGCAGCCCAGAGCCCGAAGCTGCGCGAGATCACGGCAGGCCAATCGGTTCCGGTCACATTTGCTGCAAGGTCGGCGACTGTCGGCAGGGCCTGCTGTGCCGGACTTTCGGTCGCCAATTTGGCCTTCAACAACGCCAGATCAACGGGCTTGACGGGCGATGTGCTAAACCAAAGTGCTGCAGCAAGATCATCATCGGTGATGACGCCTGCCTTGACCTTGGCCGCCAGTTCAGTGCGCGCCGCGGTTAGCCGTACTCCCGCCACCCGCGCCAATCGTGCGGCTGCATGGGGCAAATCCTCGTTTAACTGGCCGAGAAACGGATTGACAGCAACAGTGCCATCCAAAGGGAACGCCGGCGGGATAGCGCGCGCCGAAGCTGCGGCCCTCTTAAGAACGTGCAACACGGACGCGGGTTCGATTTCGCTGTGTTTCAAAAACATGTTATTAGTTTCCTCGATGAAATCAATTTGACTTGCCGGTTTTCAGACCGCCGATAGCGCGGTCAAGCAGTGCGTTTAGATAAAGTCCGTTTGCGATATGCACGCGCAGACCCGCCGTTGCCGGGTGATGTGCCCAGAGCGGGAATAGCGCCTGCGCCACGGCAACAAGCCCGAAGGAGGCCACTGCCAGCACGATCATTGCCCATTCCAGCGGCCCTGGCACGGGTGCTGCAGGCAGGTGCGACCCCCAGAGCAGCTTGGCCAAGGTCTGAAAGAAGAAATAGGCGACAGCCGCGCCAAGCGAGGCGCGCGCCGTGCGCAGGGTGAGCGCGCGCGGGGCCGCATCTGCCAACCCTTGGGCCACCAGATAGGCCACGCCGAAGATCAGGATGGCACCGAGTGCAAGGGACTGCGCGGATTTCGGGCCAACCGCCCAACCAAAGCCAAGCGCCACCACGGCATAGAGTAGCAGTGCCAGAGCGAAAGACCGCCCCACCGCGCGCAGGTTTGGAACGGCGATTGCACCAGGAAGTCGAACTTGCACCACCGCCTGAACGGCGCACCCGGACGCGAGAAAAGCATGCGCCTTGTAAATCGAGTGGGCCACGATATGTAGCAGCGCCAATGGCCATAGCCCTAGGCCGCATTGCAGCAGCATGAAGCCCATCTGCGCCACAGTCGACCAAGCCAGCGCGGTCTTGACAGCGCTTTGCGTCAGCATGACCGCGCTGCCAAACAACGCAGTGAAGCCGCCCAGTAGGACTAGGGCGGCCATCGCACCGGGGCTGGCTTCAACTAGGCCGGAAGTGACGATCAACAGCACGCCACCCGCGTTGATGATGCCCGCATGTAGCAGCGCCGAGACAGGGGTGGGCGCTTCCATAACCTCCGTCAGCCAGCCATGCAGCGGAAAGCAGGCAGTTTTGAACGCGGCGCTAAGCACCAACAGCGCCACTGCAATTTGCGCCACTATGGGCAGACCACCCGCCGCTGCCTCATTCAGTGCAGCAACGTTCAATGTACCAAAGGCCGATACCAGCAGCAGCGCCGCCAAGATCAGCGCCACGTCTCCCGCGCCCCAGACCAGTGTGAACTTGGCCGCAGCACGCCGCGCCTCAGGCCGTTCGGAGTAGAAAAGCAGCAGTTGCCGCATCACAATACCGACGGCGACGAAGGCTGCTATCAGAACCACCATGCTGCCCGCCTGCACAAGGGTCAGGACCGCCGCCAGCGCCACAAGCATCCAGCCATGAAACGCGCCTTCGCGTGCCTCACCATCAAGGTAGGTGCGGGAGTACCGCACCACGACCCAGCCCACAAAGGCTACGAGCACTGCCATTGTGGCGCTGATCGCATCCAGACGCAGCAGGACTAGACCGTTGGCCATCGCGAGGCTCAGGGATCCAGCTGCAAAGAGTTGCAAAAGATTTGCGCCCGCAATCCCAAGAGCAACAAGCGTCGCCGCCTCCGCAACGCGCGGCAGGTGCCCGGGGCGGCGGCCCGGCCGGGCGATAAACAGCAAGGCCGTCAACAGAACCGCAAGCGGCATAAGGAGCGAAAATATGGGCAGAAACATCTGACTGATCTCCTGTGCAAATCGTTTGCGCAGGAATACGGCTTGCCATGCATGAATAAAAATTCATATTTTAATTTATATCGTTCTATTTTTTAGAAGTGAGACCTTGATGAATCTGCACCATCTCCGGCTCTTTCGCGCCGTAGCACGAGATGGCACACTAACCGGTGCGGCACGGACACTGAACCTGTCGCAATCGGCCGTCTCGATACAGCTTCGCACACTAGAAACGGTACTTGGCCACGATCTTTTTGAACGTCGCGGGCGCGGCCTCCTGCTGACCGAAGCGGGGCGTATTGCGCTCGATCATGCGGAGGCGATATTTCGCACCGCGGATGATTTGACCGCCACGTTGGCCCAATCAGGAAATGTGCGCCGGGCGTTGCGCGTCGGAGCGCTATCGACGCTGTCGCGCAATTTCCTGATCGGCTTTGTCACACCGCTAATCGGGCGGCGGGATGTAGAGCTGGTGCTTCGCTCGGGGGCACAATCCGATCTAATTCGTGGGCTTGAGGCTTTGTCGCTTGACATTGTTTTGACCAACGTTGCGCCTGCCCGCGACGCTGCAAGCCCCTATCTTGTGCAGGCATTGACGGAACAGCCAGTCAGCGTTGTCGGATTTCCGCGCGATACGGCAGTTCCACTATCGCTGACCGCCCTGCTGACAAGCGAACCGCTGATCCTGCCAACACCGGAGTCAGCCTTACGCGCGGCCTTTGATGGTTTGATCGAGCGCCTTGGCGTCGTGCCGCACATTGCGGCCGAGGCCGACGATATGGCCACGCTCCGCCTTCTGGCTCGGGCAGGTGCTGGCCTTGCGGTATTGCCGCCGATAGTCGTGCAAGACGAACTTCGTTCAGGCCTACTGGTCGAGCGCGCCCAGCTCCAGAGCATATCAGAGTGGTTTCTTGCCGTCACGCTGCGACGCCGGTTTCCAAATCCTCTCGTCGCCGAGGTCCTAGGTATGGTCAATGCAGACTGAACTTTATAGTCGATCGGAAGGTTGCGGCTATTTCAGCCGTCATGGTGCCAAATGTTTCTATCGGTAACACTTTTGCACGTGCGCGGAAGACCAAGTAACCACTTTTGAGGTTCTTAGCCTCCGCTCCCACGCGTTTGGGCAGAGGTCTACACCGCGAAATCGAGCCATTCCTCGGCTAAGACTTCCAAATTGAACTTTGCTCCTGTGGATCGAGACCTTGCTTACGCGGATGCCTGCAACAACGTGCCTTCTGAAGAATTGATAACTTTGAAATTTGTTAGCTTTGGCTTGCACCGGTTGGACCACTTGGACCGCATTGAAACTAATGCATTTTTCAGATTCATCCGGTTCATTTGGTCCCAGTGGCCCAACTGGTCTAGCGGTCCTTATCGATGAGAGAGGCGATTTACCTCTCTCGTGTCAGGGCATTGGGAAGCACGCGAGCACATATGAGCTTCTGGTTTATCGTGCCCGCCAGCCGAGCCTGGCGGGTTTCTTACTCATCACAAGAAACTGAAGTCATCCACCGTGAGGCTCGCAGCCGCGGTGCCTTCGACCAGAATGGTATTGCCGTTCACGTTCAACTGCGCCCCTGCAGCCGTATCGACGATCCCCAAAGCCGCCACAAAGCCCTGGAGCCCGTTGTTACCGTTGCTGATGTTAGTCTCACCCGTGTCAGGGTTCACAATCCGGATGAAGAAGCGGTCGATGCCATCCTCGAAATCGGTGATCACATCCGCTTCGCCATCGAAAAATGCAGAGAACACGAACTGATCCGCTCCCGCTCCACCGGTCATTACATCATTGCCAGCGCCACCATTGAGAGTGTCATTGCCCGTGCCACCGTCGATGGTGTCGTTGCGGCCACCGCCTGCAAGGAAGTCACTGCCCGCACCGCCAGAGATTAAATCGTCGCCCTCCCCGCCACCGACCCGGTCGTTACCCGCCCCCGCGTCGATCGTGTCACGCCCTGTGCCACCGCCAATATCATCCGCACCGTCTCCGCCACTGATAAGGTCGTTGCCAAAGCTCCCGGACATGCTGTCATTGCCATCAGCGCCATCCAGCGTATCGTTGCCAGCACCGCCCGCCACCACGTCATTGCCAAGGCCGCCCGAGACGCTGTCAACGCCAAAGCCGGCACCCATCACATCATCGCCATCGCCTCCAATGATGGTGTCATTGCCAAAACCACCGCCAACTTGGTCATTGCCTGGGCCCGCGTCGACGAAATCGTTGCCATTGCCGGCCGGGATGGAAACATCGCCATCACCACCTGTAATACTGTCGTTGTCCGGAGTGCCGGCGAGGAAATCTGACCCCAAAGTTCCGGTGACAATGACATCCGGAACAAAAGGCTCTTCGAACAAGTCTTGCGCAGCAATCATCATATCCGAAAACATGAACTGCTCGATGCCCACAAATTCGTCGGTGCCGTCGGCATCAGAGATTGTGAACCCCTCTAACGTTTCCGTGATCACGGCGTTGGCAAAATTGGAATTAACTAAAGCTGTGTCAAAGCCGGAGCCTCCGTTGACAGTATCGTCACCTGTGCCCCCATCAATCGTATCGTTGCCCGATCCTCCATTAAGAACATCATCACCGCTACCACCACGTAAAAAGTCATTCCCCGTAAAGGTTTCCAGCCAATCATCTTCAGTAGATCCTGTGACATCATCGTCACTAAAAAGGATCAATTGAGCTGCCAAACTGGCATTGGCTTGAAGCTGTATAGCTGTAAATAAATCATTCGCATCAGCGTTGATGTCCGTGACTCTGAACTTGCGCACGTTGTTCTCGAATTCCTCGTAGGAGAACAAAGTTCCAAACACCTCACCGAAGGCATTATATTGAAAGGCACCTTCATAAATTGCGCGCCTGAAACCATCATCAATAACTATGAGCGATGGCGTCGCTGCCAGAATGTCGCCAAACCAAACTTGCAGTGTCGGAATTCGAGTTGCGGTAAATACCTGTGCGATTGCCATTCTTTTAAACCCTCTCAAACCCTATGTGTATTTCCGAACTTGGTCTGGTCTAATACGCTGACCAACATGATGCACCGTTTTCAACCACCGCTAATCAGGCTTGCTGACAACGATCAATTTTCTTAGACATCGAATGATTAATGTTTTATCCGCGCTTGCAATGGTCAGATTGCTAGCGCGAATTAATTCTGTCCACTTTTTTTGACACTCTTCGTTTATTAAGTTTTCACACCGACATTAAATGAAGACTTCATATCTAGGCTTAGATCGCCCTCTACCGGCCCCTGTGATATTAATCTAGCACTGGATGATAATCAGGTCGGACAGCCGGGCTGTCGAACAAACGCATTTCATGCCCGACTGTCCGACCTGCCCTACTTTCTACGACGATAGGTGGTGCGTCGCATCCAAGAGAGCGAGGAGAAATCAGGGCGCCCAGGTTTTCTCAATCCACGGCCCCACCGTCCGGCTGTGCCTCATGGGCTGCGCTCCAGTTTCCGCGACTGGACAGCAGAGCGCACTAGCTACCCACGCGACATGGCAGAGATTGCGCTCGCACACACCATAGCTAGCGACGTGGAGCGTGCCTCTAGGCGCACTTATATGTTGGATAAGCGGCGCGAGATGATGGATGATTGGGCAAAATTCATCCTTGGTTCAAATCCTTAAATCTGTCCCACGGGTGCTGAGGTCAGACAGTTGTTCCAATTGCAACGGTGAGCGAGCCCAGATCCATGCAAAATATCAAACCATCGCAAGGGTCGCGTCAGTCAAACCGAAAAGTGCCAAGATTAAACCGATCGCGATGCCGACTGGAAGGCTCAGAAGCCGCGCAAATCGCGCAAAACCTTGCGCTTTAGACTTGCGCGCAGGCTGAACCTCGCTTGGAAATTCCCAATCAATCAATCCGTTGAACACCTTCTCGAACAGGACTAGCCCTGCGACTAGGACAGGCATAACCACTGCAAGTGGCCAAAATTCAGTTGTGACCAGCCGCGCCGAGCCGTCGGCTACCAATACAACCAATACCCCAAACACGACGTTGATAATCGTCTTGATCCAGTCACCAATCTGCGTTCTGCGTGGCTCGCGCATAGGACCGCCCAAAGCAGTGTCTGCATAAAGTCACACAATACCTTTGCCCCGGTCATAGCAAGTCCTCCTTTCCCTGACCTAAATCCGTCCCGATCGAAAGCCCACCGGAAATGCCGAGGCATACCTCGATCAAGTCCGCGCCCGGCGCGTCAGAATTTTTTGGTCGCGCAACCAACACCTAACATCTGGTCCCATCGGTCTGCTGCGCTAAAGCATGAATGGATGCCGCCTTAATTGCGCCATTATTTTGCCGTAATACTCGAAGTTGAGGGTGGAAATATAAATAAAACCGCGCAAATGACGCGGGCAATTGAGGCGGAAAACAGAAGTTATGGCCGACACAAGGCTATTGTTGAACGGATTCAGCATCATTGGCGATCCGCAAACAAACTCGAACGCCAAGGGTGGTGGCGAGTTGATGATCCATAATGGCATGGCTGTCTTTGAGGGCGATGACATCGTCGTTTACAACGTAACGGGCGTAGATGAGGGTGGCGTGCTAAATGACGGTTCGGTGATTGTGGGCATAACGGTGTATGATAGTGCCTCGGATTATTTCTACGATATCGCAAAATACGAATACACGTCTCCAGCTGGCGGCGGAGCGGATATCGATTTCGGGCGCAATACGATGGGCGACCGCTATCTGGAATTCAACGCATCATCACTAACCTCGATCGACCCATCTGCGCCCATCCTTGGAGAGATGGCTGTTGTGGCCGGCGTCGATATCCTAGGCACTCTGGCCTCAACAAATGGCCCTCTCAAGGTGCCCACCAATGAGGATATCGACCTGAATGGGGATGGCGTCATAGCCGAAGGCGAACTATCTGACGGAAGTTTTTCCAGTAAACTCAATATTCTGGCCGAGAACAGCATCGTATGCTTTGTTTCCGGCACTCTGATCGAGACGCCCACAGGTCCGCAATCTATTGAAACGCTGCAAGTGGGAGATCTGGTCAACACAATGGATGAGGGCGCAAAGCCAATTCGTTGGATTGGCGGCGCCTCCGTTGCGGGGGTCTGCGCGAACGCACCGGTGCGCATAAAGCGCGGGGCAATTGGCAATGTGCGAGATCTCTGGGTTTCGCAAAATCACCGTATATTGGTTTCGGGGGCACATGCCGAATTGCTCTTTGGCGAACCTCAGGTGCTGGTGGCCGCCAAACACTTGGTTGATGACGACACAATCTGTATCGTCCCGTTCAAAACTATAGAATATTGGCATTTGTTGTTCGATGGGCACCAGATCATTTTTGCCGAAGCAAGCCCTGTTGAGAGCCTTTACCCCGGCCCGCAATCGCTCAACGCAGTCAACCCGACTGAGCGCGACGAGATCGTAGCGCTGTTCCCAGAACTGGAGAGCGAGGATAACGACTACCATCTGTCGCGTTACACGCTAAGAAGGTTCGAGGCGCAAGCGCTAAGACGCAGCGCCTAACAAGCAATTCCCGGCGTTCGTTTGTCCCTATTCACCTGGAAAGCATCGAGGCGGAGAGAACGTTCTTCGGGCCGAACAAGATCACCATCGTGGATGATGTTGTGACCATGGGGCGAACAAGCTTTGCTTGCGCGGAACTCCTTCGGGCTGTCTGCCCGGACGCAGAAATTCGCACTCTTGCAATGATCCAAACGCAAGGGCTGCAAGAAGACTTTGAGAAAATTGTTGATCCGGCCATAGGCACCATCATTGGCTACCCATCCGGCAAGACCCACCGTGACCCATAAATGTGGGTTTGTGGGTTTGTGGCGGACTTCGATACTTAGTTATTAAGACAAATTATGAAAGATGATCACAGACGGACTGACAATAGGCTTAGATGCTGAATAACCGTAAACAATTCCTAGCATGGAGACGGCATGCCTTTGTCCGCGATCCGCATCGAGATCTGAATGCTCTTTACACTGGGCTCAAGCAGAGAAGCGGCGTTTAATTGATCGGCTGCGCGGAGGAGGTTGTCGACATAGGGCAGTCATGGGACCCGACGGAGCGACCAATTGATAGCTTGGGCCGTTTCTACCACCGTGGTCTCTCGCTCTGGCACCCTGCTCACCCGACGAAATGCACGAAAGGGAAAGCACGGCCATTCGCTCCTTCGCCCCGAAGTTCAACACATCAATCCCCAGCATCCCCTGCGAGCGAGGGACGGATGCCAGAGTTTATCGGCTACGCAGCTGTCTTTCAGGATCAGCACAGTGCAGACGGTGCTTTCGACGAAGGAAACCTACGTTGGCAAATGGAGCGCGCAGCTGAAAACCCTGCACCACCTTGGCGGCAAGGGAAAAACGGAGAAAAACCGGGAATCGCGAGCCGAAGCCCGAGTTGCCGGCTTTTGATCCTCCAACGCCGCGGACGGGAGACGCGCTTCGAGAAGCTTGGTGAGTATGTTCAAAGGCCTCCGGGTCTTCGCTCGACCAAAAACGTAGCACCGCCACTATGCCCGCACCCGAAAGTATCGCCAGTACGGCAAGTGCTGCGACCGGGCCGAACCGTGTCATCAGCCATCCCGACAGAGGATAGGTGACCAGCCAGCACGCGTGGCTCAGCGCGAATTGCGCGGCAAAGAGCGCAGGAGGGTCCTCGGCGTGAGCGGAGCGACGCCGCAACCGTCCGGAAGGTGTCAGGACGGTGGAGTACCCCAAACCCATAAGCCGCCATGCGCCAAGCAGCACCGGCCAGAAAAAGCCAAGGACAGCGACTTGGCCCGCCAGCCCCAGAAGTGTCAGCACCATCAGCGCGGCACCACCAAACATCACAGGGCGGTCTGGCATGGTGTCCAGCAGCTTTGGCAAAAGCAGGGCCGCGATCATCGACCCTGCGCCAAAAGCGAACAAAGTCCACGCCAGCGCGGAGGCGTCCAGCCCCAGCGTGCTGCGCACCAGCACGATGGAGTTGACCAGCACCATCGCCCCTGCCGCGGCGGCGGCCATGTTTAGCGCCAGAAGCCCGCGCAGGCGCGGTGTGGCAAGATAGATGCGGATGCCCCGCGTGGTGCGGTCGTAGATGCCGCGCGGCTGCGACGGTTTCGGGCTGGGCAGCAAGACCGAGACGACCAGCGCCGCCGATGCAGCGAACCCGACAGCGGTTCCAAGGAAGAGGGAATTGTAGCTGACTACCGCCAGCAGCAGCACCGCCAGTATCGGGCTGGCGATGTTCTCCAGACCGTAGGCCAGTCGCTAGAGCGACAGCGCGCGGGTGTAGCGCGCCTCGTCCGGCAACACGTCGGGGATCGCGGCCTGGAAGATCGGCGTGAACGCAGCCGATGCCGATTGCAGCAGGAAGATCAAGACATAGACCTGCCAGATCTCCGAGACGAAGGGCAGGCACAACGCCACGCCCACCCGCGCCAGATCCAGCGCGACCAGAAGCGCGCGCCGGTTCATACGGTTGGCGAACGCACCTGCTATGTGAGCGATGCCGACGTAGACGATCATGTTGATGGTGAAGACCGTGCCCAGCACCATTGGCGCGTTGTCGCCCGCCAAGTCGTAGGCCAGAAGCCCGAGCGCAACCGTGGCGAGCCCCGTGCCCAGAAGGGCCGCGACCTGCGCGGCAAAGTGATAGCGATAGGTGCGGTCGGCAAGGATTTCCAGCATGGGACGCTCTCAAAGGTATCGAGATATGGCTTTCAGTTCGGCGCGATCCGCAGCGGAATGCTCGGCGTCGAGGCAATGATCCATGTGGTCGTGGATGAGGGCACGCGCGGCGTTTGCGACGGCCTTCTCCACTGCCTGCATCTGTTGCACGATCTCAATGCAGGGCTTTCCAGCCTCGATCATCTCGATCACGGCACGAAGATGCCCATCTGCGCGCTTCAGCCGGGCAACGAGAGCGGGATGGGTTGCGTGCACATGGGCCTTTAACATAAAAGGATGCTATCCTCCTCAGGGGGATAGAACAAGATGGCACCATCAGCGTGCTGCAGACTGAAACGAGCAGGCAGGCAAACCGGTGAGACCTTTGCAAACATTTGGACGGAGCGCGCTTGCGGCGCTTATTTGCCTGTCGCTTGTGGTGTGGTCCATCGCGCCAAGCGCAAGCCACACCCCTTCAGTGTTCGATGTAGTCGCCGATCATGCTGAAATGATCGTAGAACATGGCCACTCTCATGGGCTGGAAGAAGACCTCTACTGGGCACTCCACGGACATAGCCACGATGTGGCCGACCATGATCACAGTCAGGCCCTTCTCGCGTTTGGCACAGGCTCTCACCCAACTTCGGATTATCGAGACAGTTTCCGGCTTCGCCCTTCGTCAGGCGGGCCCCATCGAGCCTATCTGATCGACCGACCTCCGCGCGCCTGATCGACGCCGCCTCCGCGCGGCTTCACCGATCAGTCAACAGCACACCGGAGATCCATCCATGACCCTGACTTCACGGGTCCTGCGAGCCTTGGCGCCACGCCAGATGGCGACGCTGACCCTTCTTCTGCTGGCGGCATTCATGCTGACCGTCAGCCAAGCTCTAGCCCATAACGTTACCGCTGGTGACGCAGGCTATATCCAGGAAATTTGGGGGGTGAAGATCATCCCCTTCATCTATCTCGGCGCCAAGCACATGGTGACCGGCTACGACCATATCCTGTTCCTACTCGGCGTAGTCTTCTTCCTCTACAAGATGAAGGATGTCGGTATCTACGTTAGCCTCTTCGCCATCGGCCATTCGGTCACGATGCTTCTGGGCGTCTGGTATGGCTGGGGCATCAACGCCTACATCATCGACGCGATCATTGGCCTGTCCGTGATCTACAAGGCGCTCGACAACCTCGGCTACTATCAGAAATGGTTCGGGTTCCAGCCCAACACCAAGGCTGCGACGCTAATCTTCGGTCTGTTCCATGGCACAGGCCTTTCTACCAAGATCCTCGAGTACGACATCGCGCAAGACGGGCTTCTCGCCAACCTGCTGGCGTTCAACGTCGGCGTCGAGGTGGGCCAGTTGCTCGCGCTCGCGGTGATCCTGATCGTCATGGGCTACTGGCGCCGCCACCCCAATTTCATGCGACAGGCCGCAGTCGCAAACCTAGTGATGATGGGACTTGGCATCTGGCTGACCGCCTATCAGGTCGCCGGTTACATCGCATCAACATAAGCAAAGATTGGACATTCACGTGAACAACGCACCGAAACCAAACCTCGAAGACCTGCCGACCAAGGCGCAACTTTTCCGCTCCAGCATCATCACCGGGATCGGGGCCGTCGCTGTCCTGGTCACCATCTACCTGCCTGCGGAACATGCCACCGACCCCACTGGAGTTGGCAGCGTGCTCGGGCTGACGGAAATGGGGGAGATCAAGGTCCAGCTTGCCGAAGAAGCCGAGGCGGATCGCTTGCTGGACGAGCAGCGTGCACGGGACCAATCCTCCAGCGTTATCGACGCCGTCTTCGGCCTGTTCGTCGGAACTGCCTACGCGCAGGACGCGCAGCAGACGTGGCAGGACACCGTAACCTTCGTTCTGGAACCCAACGGCACTGCTGAAATCAAGATGACGATGGAAGCCGGAAACGTGGCCAAATATTCCTGGACTGCAACCGGAGGGCGGGTCAACTTTGACCTGCACGCTCACAGCGGCGGTGAATCGGTCGACTATGAGCGTGGCAGCGGCCAGACTTCGGGCGAAGGCAGCATCGAAGCGCCCTTTGCCGGTGACCACGGGTGGTTCTGGCGGAACCGGGACAGCGCGCCTATCACGATGACCATCCAGTTGCGTGGAGAATATAGCGAAGTCGTAGAGACCTACTGAAGCCCTCTGCGTATGCGGCACTCCGCAGGCGCAGATCTCCGCCCGGGCTTCAATCGCAAGTCTGCGGATGAGGCCTGCAATGTCACTTTACTGGGGCGTTGTTGGCCAAAGATCGATACGGCCAGCAGCCCAGCTTTTTCGCCCTTTGGTCGCGATACTCACAATCTGGTTGTCCGGCACCGGCACTGTCGGAAGGGGCGTCAGCCCGTCATCGTGGAACAAGTAGAGCCGAGCGGCAAAATCCTCGAAGGGTAGCGAACCTTCCCCGAACCGTTCTCCGCTGCCCTGTGTCGAGACAACGATACCGTGGCCCCAATCTTGTCCGCTGTCATTGTTGGGATTGAAGAAGTAAACGCGCATGTGCCCAGTTGGGTCCAAACCTACCCGGATTAGAGTGATCGCGTGCCAGCCCACAAACGTTGCGCCCGAGTCTGTCACCGCGATCCCGGCAGGCTGCGGGTGGATGACTGGTTGGTTGCCGTTGTATTGAGGGTGGTAACAAGCGTGGAAGTGGCTCAGGAAACTTTCATAGTGCTTCAATGCGCCTGTCGCGACATCGACGGCTATGTGAAAATCCCGCCCAACCCACCAGCCGTGAAGTTCGGGATTGATCCAGCGATGTGGGTCCTCGGGGCGGCCTACACATCGGCGGCCCATTTCGGCATAGGCGCGATCCAGATGCGGCACCAGCAGGACGGAGATGGGATCGGCATCCAGCAGCGCCGATGTGGCGAGGCCGGGCGGTAGGGTCGCGGTGTCGAGTGGTTCGCCTTCGAAATGAAGCACCAGCCTGTCCCTGCGTGCCACCTGTGCGATCAACCAGAGCAGGTAATCAGGATCGTTCAACGCCCACATCGATAAGGCCCGGGCAGATTGGCAGGTCGGATTATTGCCCTGACCGACGCCAAGGGGTTGGCCTAAGAACATGATGAGCCCTGCAATCAGATGCGTTCTCGCAGGTAGCGCCGTACCGCAGGTTGCCTCTAAAGCGCAGATGCACTCCTCGGTTAGTGACGTTTCCAACAGGCGCCACAGGGACGGCGCAACCGGAGGGGAATACAGAATGCCGCGTTCCAACATGAGCGCCAGCCCATAGACCGCCTGCGCTGTGCCGGGCTGTATGGCGACATCGACCAAGGCGCGCACCAGCGCCTCATAGCAGCGCAGGGCATCAAGCCCGGTGCTCGACAGGCCCAAGGCATCGGGTAGCACCTTGGTCTGATCGGCATCAATCGCCCAACGGAGGAAGCTGGCGTGATAATCTGATACCAATCCTGTGTCGTGCATGGCGCGGGCCAAAGCATAGGCCTCTTCCTGAACGGTGCGCTCGTCCGCTCGTGACAGTCTGTCGACATAAGCTGGAATGCCTGGGTCCTCCCGGCTCAGGGCGGTCGGACCAAATAATGCACTGATCAACCTGTCGGCCCCCCGATGGGCGTCGGCGACGAGGGCGGTTCCAGTTTGTAATGCGCTTGCGATCTGCAGGATCATCACCTTGACGTGATCAACCTGCAAAGGTCGCTGCGCCATGATGCGCCAGATCTCGTCTGTCAGGCGATCCAAGACGCCGTCAGTCCCAACCTCTTGCAGCAGATAACGCATCAGTTGGTCGATGGCAGGTGTTAACGCATTTTGCGCGTGGCGCTGCGCCTCATCCAGACCCTGTCCCAACAGCCGGTCGAGATTGAAAGACAGAACCTGTGTAAGAAAATGTTCGGCCTGCGCAGGTGATAGCTCGGGCGTTGCATGTTCGCCTGTCGCAACCACAAGAAAGCGCAGCAGGCTCATCGCTTCCAGTGTGATCGTCTGCGGACTGGCATGTGTCAGGGTATGTTTGACAAGGTTCGGCAGCAGTTGGGCCGGACGTCCCCAATCCGTGCCAGAAAACAGCCCAGCCTCTTCCATGAGTCCGGCCCTCTGGCGCAATGCTGGCAATCCGTCCTTATGCTGCAGCACCCGGCGCGCCGCATCCAACACGCGCAGTGCGTGGTCATTCTTGCCGATACGCGACGCGCTTTGCAGACCACGAACCTGTCGGTCGAGCCGGTCGAGAAGCGTTGCAAGCTGTCCAGCGGCGTTCATGTGGGCTGTCATTTCGGCTTCGACCATAGCGTCGCCCTTATTCAATTGGCCGGGGCACTGATTATGCTGCCAACCATCACTTCAAGGATGCCGCAACCCCAAGGGGTCAACAACGAAGATGTTCTACATCATGGATGCCACAGCAGTCGGCGTGGCCCGCATGGGTCGTCACAGATAGTAGTCCAGTTCTTCCTGCGCCTTTAGCAAATCACGCATTTCGACAGCATCCTCACCATAAAAGTACACAAGGCCCCAATGCGTGCCGAACGCCGTCCGCTTGGTCACCTTTTGCGCATGTGGTGGGTTGAGTTCGTGAAAGTCAAAATAGGGGTGGCTCTCTGTCTGTGGGGGAATTTCAAGATTGCTGACTACGCGGCGGCGTGGATAGACACCAAAGCAACCGGCATGGCCTTTCGCATCCTTGACTGGGGTCGGGAAGAAGGCATCAAGTTCGTCCTGCGTTGTCTTGGGGTCGAACACCAGAACCAGCGCCTGATACGCGTTGAACCCGTAGGCGCGTTCGAGCAGTTCGAATACGTTGAAGCCCGGCGGGCGATAGGCCACTTCGCCGAAATACATCGTGCCGTCAGAGGTGACAAAATACTCCGGATGGATGAAACCGAAATCGATATCGAACACTTCAATTAGTTTTTCGATTTCCTGCGTAATGCGACCGCGCCACTGCTCCAATTCAGGGGTTGCCGGGACGAAAACGGAATAACCCAAGGTGACATACTCTGAAATATTCAAAAACTGAATCTTGCCATCCTTGATCCAAGCCTCGACCGCGAATTCCCAACCATCTAGATGGCTTTCCAGAAGCGCCGGAAATTCATCATCCGAGATTGAGGCCACATCGTCCGCAGTGCGGATCACGCGGTGTCCCAGACACCCCGCCTTGTCGAACGCCTTGAAATGGATCGGATCATTCGGGTCGCCATCCAGCTTCAGCAGTGTCTGGTTTACACGTCTTAGAAAGCGGATCACATCTGTCTGATCCATTGCTTCCTCAAAGATGCCAACGCGGATGCCACCCAATTGCGCGCGGCGTTTCATGAGTGATTTATCGCGGAACAACATGGATTGGCCTAACAAGCGCGGATTGTTCATCAACGCGGAGTTAACGGCACCCGCCCACTCGACCGTTTCCTCGAAAAGGGGAATCGCGACGTCGACCCCCATGTCTTTCAGTGTCGTGGCAAGCTCGAAGGAACGGTCGTTGAGTCGTTCAAAGTCCCATGAAATAAACGGTATGTCGTGCTCGACTGCATAGGATTCAGCCCAAGCGGGAGCGACGATTACATACCTACGATCAAATTTCTCAAGCGCGTCAATACAACGCAAGCTCCAACCTAAAATTGCAACAAACCCTTTGTCCGAATTCTTATCGGTCATCCTAACTCCTTGCTGATGTGAAGGGTATTTACCTACACCAAAACTCGAAAAAATCAACCCGTGCGGGTATTTGCAAAGCACATCAGACAAATCCTTGCCGATTTTCTAGGTTACGTGAATTATGCGATTTTAGGACAAGAGCCCCAATTTACAGCAGTTCTGGAAGCATCAGGATAAGTGGGATTACCAAGTGTTGTGAGACGCAGTCTCTTGCAGGCGCGGCAACCCTGGCCCGCACGAAACGCTTTCAGGCCCGGTGGAGGTGTTGTCACATTAACTCAACCAGTCTTCAGGTTGGCGTGCCGATCTCACATCAAGCGACATTGGCCGCGATTTTCCATGCCTCGAGTGCTTCGAGCCGGTGGTAGCGGATGGTGATGGCGGAGCGGCGGCGGGCTGGCACGGAGAAGCAATTGCGGGTGGCGGACTGTATGGACACGAAGCGTTGTAGTGCGCCCGGCGATCGAAAGCCCTGCATCACCCGCTCGCGTTTTCGAAAGGGCAGATGGTTGTTCTCGGCTCGGTTATTGAGTCCTTTGTGGGACCAATGATCCAGGCGAGGTGCGACCTCGCGCTTGGCGGCACCGTAGGATCGTAATTTGTCCGTAATGATCCGTTTGGGCACGAAGCCCCAGCGTTTCATCAGTTTGACCAGAAGCCGCTTTGCCGCGCGCTTGTCCCGCTTGGGCTGTAGGATTTCCTCAAGGACGACGCCGTGTTGATCAACGGCTCGCCAAAGCCAGAAGGACCGGCCCGCGATCTTCACAACGACTTCATCCAGGTGCCAGACATCGCCGGGGCGCGGTTGTCGTCGCCGAAGAGTACGGGCAATCAGCGGGCCAAACTTTACCGTCCAGCGCCGGATCGTCTCGTACGAAACGTCGATGCCGCGCTCCAACATCAACTCTTCGACTTCACGGAGGCTCAGCTTGAACCGGGCGTAGAGCCAGACGACATGCGCGATGATCTGGGGTGGAAACCGGTGGCGCTTGTAGCGGATGTCTTGATTTCGCATCGCCACCAACTACGCTGACAACCCTAGGCCAGCAATGTGCAGGGCGTTAACGTGACAACACCTCCGTTACTGCCTCGTTACATTTTCAACTGGGAGAAGAGAATTGGCAGAAATCACAGACCTCACTACAGTGTTTGCCCCTTTTGCCAAGGGGCTGCGATTGTTGGACGCGCGGCGTCTAAAGCGGATGGCGCAGAGTAACTTTCTATAACGAGCACCCCGGAGGGCGGAGAGTTCATCCCATTAGGTCAATCAACCGGCGCCAGCCGGTCGTTGTTCAGTGCCTCGCTAATGCAGCAGATTTTTTCGATCCTGTCGGCTCCGGTGACCCATTCTTAAGCAAAATGTGTAAACCTCACCGCAACCCATGTAATCCAGAATCCCAGTGCCAACCATGGTCCGAAGGCGATCCTGCGTGATCTGTCGGGCTTGTACAGGAGCGAAAAGAGCAAAGCCCCTCCAGTGCTGATAAGCAACACATAAGGCAAGGCTTCGTATCCAAGCCGCCAAATATGGTGTCATTGCCAAAACCGCCTCCGATACTGTCATTTCCCTCCCCCCCATTTAGCTGGTCATCGCCGTCGAGACCGCGCAGGGTATCATTCCCCAATCCGCCATGAAGATTGTCATGCGCTTCGCTGCCCGTAACGATCCGGCGGGCCGCATCGCCCGAGGGGGCCTCAGCTCTCTGGGGTTCCCCAGTGCTGACTACCTCAATCTTCATATAAAGAATGGACCAAGATTGCATGGTCACCAAGAATGCCTCCAGCTCTTTTGGAGTGACGAGATCTACAATCTCCGTTGTTTGAATGACAGGGTCTGCCGTTTCATCTTGCCCACCGGCACCGCCATCCCATAATTCAATCCAAGAGACACTATAACGAACGCCGTCGAGCACTTCGCTCAGGTTCAGCAGCATTCGGTTCTCCGTGCCGCTACGCTCTGACAGAATAACGAAAGCCTCTGTTTCGTTCTCGAACCCATGGATATCAACGTTGCCTTGATCGAGGAAACCAAGGAATGGGGTCATTCCCATTGTGTTGGTGAGCTGGGCGTAGGCCTCTCCCGCAATCGTCAGATGTTCGCGATTCTCGTGGATAAGAGTGACGGAAGAACTTTGGTCGAAAATCGAGGGCCAAAAATATGCTGTTGTCACGTCGTGGGTGACCATCTCATAGAACATTGCAACATTTGTTGCAGCCTGCTGCAGGCCCCGATTGTTGGCTTCGTCCACATCCCCATTTCTGCGGACATTCCATTCTGTAATGTAGAAATCCAGTTCTGGCAGGCTGGCGTCGCGCATCAGCAGGCTTTGACGCCATAGTTCAAGCTGATTGAATCCGAATTGCTCGTCAGCATCGACCGCGTCAAAGCCGCCATCAAGGAAATAGTGTTCGGTCACGCCGTCGATCGCATCCACCGCATTCGACGTATCAAACGTGATCTGCTGGCCATTTGCGCTCTGAATTGTCACGTGGTCCTGTTCAAAAGCGGAAATGATCGCGATATTCTGCTGACGTGCAGTGCCCTGCGATGGCACGACGACCTCTGTCAGATCGCTCACTTTCGGGACGTTGGCCCCACCCATCTCATGCAGTTCGTAGATGAAACCCGTTGCCTCATCGACGTATAGAATGGTCGTGCCATTTGGGGAGTAGGTTCCGGCTGCACTGAGTGTCTGGACAACAATGTCTGCTTGCGCAGGCCGCGCGATAGCCAACGAGTCGAGCGTTCTCTCGATCACCGCTGCCACAGCTGCGGCCAATTGGCCATACTCGCTCGCAGTCATCCGACCCGAGGCCATGAACTCATTGCCGATCTCGAAGGCATCAATAGTGACGCCTTGTTGTTGCGAGGTATGAACCGCCATTGCGACGAAGTCAGCCACATTTTCCAGATAGGTTTCAGTGACAAGCCGGTTGCCAAAATCACCTGACAGAAGCGCCTCGGAAGCCGTCTGCGAAAACCCTTTGATTGTTGGAATTACAAGGGTAACGCTCTTTTCCAAGGTCGCTGCAAAATTCAAGAACTTAAAGAAAGGTATCAACTCAACGACCGCATCTTCAAATGAGCCTATTGTTCGGTCATGACTGCCGCCCGCAATGTCCGATATGTCAAAATACCATTCGGTAACTGACCCACCAGGGAACCGTAATGCGTGAAGCCCCAGCCCCAGAAAACGCGCACCCAATTCCTGCATTAACGACAAATCTGTTGTAATCGTCAGGTTGGCACCAAACATGTCTTCCACGATTACTGTTTCAGAGTTTTCATCTGTCTGATCGTAAACGCGAAGCATTGCTTTGGCACCTTGAATTGGTCGGTAGGATGCTAGTTCCGCCACCTACAGAAAACGACAACCAAAAGAAGGTGGCATTTTTATGTCGAACAACTTCGGATTGCAGCGCCTGATTGTTAGTGAATTGAGTCAAAGAGAAATCCTTCACCGTTCTCAAATGTCGTTTCAACGATGATGCGCACTTCCACAGCTGGATGAACGCGCGCCGGGGTGGACTTCTGGTCCCGGATGCGGCAAAGCGCTGGAATTGACTGCACCCCGCTTGCGCCAGCTTCTCTCTTGTACTGATCCCATGAGGCTAATTGGCATCGTCAAGTTGTCGGAGTTCCCGGCAGCGAAAGCCAGGGCGTTTGACCTCAGGCCGCTTTCAGCTCACGCGTGATGTCGTCCCAGACCCAATGGGCGTCGGCTCTGGTCTGGCGATAGGCAGCGGCTGCAACCTTACACAGGCCTGACTCAGCTGGGGATTAAGGGGTTCCAAAGGCTATTTTTCGAGGTCGACAATAGAAACGTGGGCCGAGACAATTTGCCAACCCGTGGCTGGGACCTTGATGAGACTCTGACTCTGTCGTCCAGTTCGGGAAGCAGGCCAACCGGCACGGGTGAATACCGCATTCGTCGTGGCAAAATTATCGCCAAACGTGGTTATGACAACGCGTTCAAGACGCCTGGCCAGACCCACACCCGGACGCGCCTTGCGGAACGCAAGAATTTCATCCTGGCCAAACAGGTTCTCGGAGGCGCCCAGCCTGATTGTCTGATCACTCGCCCAAAATAGGGCATCAAGGGTCTCAACATCATTCGTGACAAGAGCAGTTTCGTAGCGATAGAAAACCTCGGTCACTTCGGCATGCGTCTCGGGACGGTTTATATCCATCAGCACGCTCATTCGCGATCCCGTGGCACTGGTGCAAAAATCTGAGCAGTCTCAAGGAGGAGATGATCCGTCCCTCGCGCTCCCGCAAGAGAGAGCCCAACAGGTGCGCTGGCGTAGGTTGTAAGCGGGATGGTGATTTGTGGTAACCCCGCATGCCCCGCTACGCAGAGCATGGTCAAAGCGGCATTGCGTAGGACTTCCAAATCACCCTGTTGCGTTGATCGCAGCGGAGCGGCACCAGGCGAGGTTGGGAAAACGATGACCGTTTTGGAGTCAATCGCTTTTTCAAGATGCGCACGGATGTTGTAACGCCTTTCAACTGCAAGGTCGAAGTCTTGCCGTGTAATTCTGCTCGCCGTTTCAAACCGCTCTCGGATACCGGGACCAAAGTTAGGTTGGTTTTGTATGATCCAAGGGCCAAGGGTTTGCCAGATTTCATAGCCTTGATGGATACGAAACACCTCCAACCAGCCTGCCAGATCATCGCCTCTCGAGATGGGATCCGAGCGATGTTCAACCACAGGAAGTGCCGCGCGCAGAGCCGCTGAAACGCCCTCCTCAGCCAATGACCAAAGGTCAGACGGCAGCCAGAAATTGACTTGCTCCGCAGAAGTCTGCGCACTCTGGAAGACAGAGGCGACGGCCGCCATGGTCCCCAAATCGCGTGTAAAAAAACCGGGGGTGTCGTAGCTGGGTGCCAGTGGAACAAGTTTGTCCCCTGAAATGAGCCCATGTGTCGGACGCCAGCCAAAAAGACCGCAAAAGGACGCGGGCAAGCGGATTGAGCCGCCTGTGTCACTACCAAGACCGATCTCCACTAACCCGGCAGCCACACCTGCCGCAGAGCCAGAGGACGATCCTCCAGGAACTCGATCCGGAGCCGCGGGGTTCACGGGAGTGCCATAGCGCGCGTTAACGCCCATGAGGCTGTAGGCAAGTTCATCCATCTGCGTCTTGCCGATGATCTCAGCGCCTGCGTCCAACAAAGCACGCACGACGGGAGACGTCTTGGTCGCCACCCCGTGAAATTTGGCCCACTCAGGGCACCCGGCTCCGGTCACCTGACCCGCGATGTCAAACCCGTCTTTGACACCAACGCGCAGGCCCGCAAGCGCGCCGGTAGGATTTTCACCCAAAAGGGGCCTGTCAAACCTAGCTATGAACGGATCACATGTTGCCAGCATCCGGCGTCTCCTCAGAAAGATGTTGAAATATTCGGATAGAACTGTGCGGGCAGCCAAAGCGACGTAATCGGAACATAAGTAATTACCGCCAGCGCGATCAAACCGACCAGAATAAAGGGCAGCGCACCCTTTATGGCTTCATTGAAGGTGACGCCCAATGCACCGGAGACAAAGAGGTTCAGGCCGAATGGCGGGGTGAACATGCCAATCGCAGCATTCACCGCAAGAACAATGCCGAGATGGATGGGATCTATGCCCGCCGCAACCGCGACAGGAGCGATAAACGGCACAAGGATGATGATGATGGAATTCGGGTCAAGGACCATGCCAGCCAAGAGAATGATGCAGTTTATCGCCAAAAGGACGTAAATCGGATCATTGCCAATTCCGGCCAACAGTCCTGTCAGACCGTTCGCCATACCCGACGTCGTGAGATACCACGCAAAGGCTGAAGCCGCAGCAATGATGATCATCACCTGAGATGTCGTAATCGCACTGTCGACGGCAGAAACAAAAATATCGGACAGAGTCATCTCTTGATAGATGAGTGCCGAAACGAAGATGGCATAAATCACCGCAACGGCAGCCGCCTCGGTTGGGGTGAAAATGCCGCCATATATACCCCCGAGAATTATAAACGGCGTGGCCAACCCCCAGAAACATCCGCGCGCCGCGTTCATGATTTCTGTCCAATCCCACCGCGCCTCGCGGGCCATGCCTGTGACCCGTGCATAGACAACACAGACGGCGATGAAGGCCAGACCATAGACCAACCCAGCACCGACACCCGCCAAGAACAGCGCCCCGATCGACACACCAGTGACCGCGCCATAAACGATCATGAAAATCGACGGTGGGATGATGATGCCCATGGATCCCGAACTCATCAGCAGGCCGATCGAAAACCAGCGTTTGTATCCTTCCTTTTCCATCGCAGGCAGCATGATCTTGCCAACAGCGATCACGGTTGCCGGGCTGGAACCCGATATCGCGGAAAAGAACATCGAGCTTGTGACAGTTGTGATACCCAACCCGCCAAGCATGGGGCGTACCAGCGCATTTGCCAATCTTATCAGTCTCTTGGAAATCCCTCCCTGTGCCATGATATTGCCCGCAAAGATAAAGAACGGGATCGCCATCAGCGGAAATTTGTCAATGCCGGAAAACAATCTCTGGATGACCAGCACGGGCGGCGTCGCGGTCGTGGTTTCCAGCACCACCATCACGGGCAGCAATAACACGATGAAAACCGGCACTCCCACAAGTAGCAGGGCGACCAATGATCCAAAGAAAGCAACGTGCATCTAGTGTCCTCAGGCTGTGCTTTGAGCGGCGGTCAGACGGCGTGCATCTTTTGACAGAAACAAGGCGTTCTGGATGAACCGCACCGACATGAGCGTGCACCCCGTCGGGATGGCAAGGTAGACAACCCACATGGGCCATTCGAGCGAGGCGGATGTCTGGCCGAACTGCTTCATCTGGCTGACAAGGGTCCAGCCGTACCATGCCAGCATCGCCGTGGTGCCCGCGGCAATCAGGGCCGCAAACTGTGCCAAACGGTGCGCCATTCTAGGAGGTAAGATGGCTCCCAGAACATCAATCGAGATATGAGCCCCCGAGCGGGCCCCGATGGCCCCTCCGATGAACACGAGCCACACAATGGAATAGCGCGTCAACTCGGCAGCCCAAGCGAGAGCCACACCAAAGAACGCCCGCAACGCCACATCAGCCACTAGAATGAGAACCGCGACCAGCAAGAGGAGTGCGACTGTCGTCCGTTCCAGAAATGTCAGGGTCGTGTCTATCCATTTTAGCCATTTCAGCATCGGCAAAGTCCTTGTTGAAGAGGCAAAGATCGGTCGAGTGCAATCCCGATAGAGAGGATCAGCCCGCTGAGCATGACGCCCATGGGGCCGATCCTAAGGAGCTGGCAACGACAAACTCTACCGTGTCCGATCACTTCGAGAAGGCTTCGATTTCGGCATAAGCCGCCTCAAGCAAGTCACTGCCGATACGATCTGCGAATTTCTCATGGACCGGTTGCATGGCCTCGGCGAACAGAGACAGTTGTTCAGCCGTCATTTCGACCACTTCGGTTGTCCCGGCATCACGGATTTCCTGAAGCAGCCGACCATTATCCTCGGCAGAAACGTCGCGCTGGTAATCGCCCGCCTCTTGCGCCGCAGTCATCAGCATGTCCTGCATTTCAGGGGCCTGAGCATCGAACCACACCTTCGAAAAAATGAAAGCCGTGCCGATGTAGCCGTGATTGGACAACATCATGTAGTCCTGCACTTCGTAGAACTTCATCGAGTTGATTGATACGATCGGATTCTCCTGACATTCCACGACGCCTTGCTGCAGCGCGGTGTAAGTTTCGGAAAATGCCACTGGAATAGCGGTCGCCCCCAGTGCCTCAAACTGAGCAATCAAGAGCGGGCTCTCCATCACGCGGACATTGCGCCCGACATAGTCCTCGGGTTTGCTGATCAGATGGTTGCAGGTCAGTTGTTTAAATCCCGACTCCCAGAACTTTGCCCCAACGAAACCGGACGCTTCGAGCGACTTGAGCATCGTGCCGCCGACCTCTTCTGAATCGAGCAAAGCGTAGGTCGCCTCGACCGAAGGAAACAGGAAAGGCAGGTCAATTAACTGTAACGACGGGCTAAAGTTTGCGAGCTTGGCAGTCGGAATGGGCGCAGCCTGCACCGCGCCAAATTGCATTTGCTGCGCGACCTCAACATCGTCCCCAAGTGCATTGTTGGCGTAGATTTCGACCTCATAGGCCCCGTTCGACGCGGCCTCGACAAGCTCTTTGAACTTCACGGCACCTTTGTGCTGTGCGGACGTGTCTGGCAGGTCGTGGTGAAACTTGATGACCTCCGCAAGAGCGACAGTCGATGTCATACTCAGCGCAAGCGCTGTAAGGCAACCAATTGTAATCTTTCTCTTATTCATTCTCGTTCTCCTGTAGGACAAGTTTCTGTTTGACGCGTGAATGTGTGAGCGACACGAGGTAAGGGCACAATTACTTTGCAATTCTGGTGTCTTTTTGACCGGGCGCTACAAGATTGTTGCCCGTCGAAACGGCAGGATGAGTGCTTTATGGGCGATCAGTAAATCTTCAGAACGCAAGGGCCGCACCATCAGCACGCGGATCGCTCGCGGCTTCCATCAGTCCTGAGCGATGCTGCACCACGGCGCCCGCGTGCCCAGCAAGATCCGACCACGGTGCGATCATTTCGATGTCGTGGCCGACCGCGCGCAGCCCCGCAACGAGAGAGGGATCAAAGCGATCCTCAAGTTTGAGCGTCGTGGTTATTTCACCCCAGGTCTTGCCCAACAGCCAGCGTGGCGCGCTGACCGCCTCCTGTAGATCCTGACCGAAAAGCGCATATCGCGTGAAGACTGCCGCTTGCGTTTGCGGCTGCCCTTCGCCCCCCATAGTGCCATAGGCCATGATGCGACCATCGTTCAACGCGGCCAGTGCGGGATTGAGGGTATGAAACGGGCGCGCGCGCGGGCGTAACTGATTTGGGCCGGGGTCCAGCGAAAACCCCGCACCCCGGTTCTGAAAAAAGACGCCCGTATCGGTACAAGTCAATCCGGACCCGAATTCCCAGAACACGGATTGAATGAAGCTGACAACAGTTCCCTCTGCATCCGCCGCCCCCATCCAGATTGTGTCGCCCGTCTTTGCCGGGTGCGGCCAAGGCAAGGCCCGCGTAGGGTCAATTCGGCTCGCGAGGGTGTCGATATGATCAGTGTGCAGCCAGTCTTGGGCTGGGCGTTCCATGAAATCAGGATCGCCAAGTTCCGCGTTGCGCTGAATGAAGGCCTGCTTTGTCGCCTCAACCAATCCATGCAGATGCGCAAAGCCTTCTGCGTTGGTCACGCCAAGGCGGTCAAAAATCGCGAGGATCATCAAAGATGAAATCCCCTGCGTCGGTGGCGTCATGTTCCAGAGGTGCCCCGCGCCAATCTGCGTTGTGAGCGGCGTCACCAGATCTGCTGAGAATGCGTTTAAATCCTCAAATCGCAGCGGGCTTCCCTCCCCTTCCAGAAAGGCGGCATGGGTCTTTGCGATGTCACCACGGTAAAAATCATCCAGCCCGGTCTCAGCCAGACTTGCGAGCGTATCGCCAAGCGCAGACTGTCGCAGCCTGTGCCCCGGCGCAGGTGGCTTTCCTCCGACAAGATAGGTTTGGGCAAAGCCCGGCACGTCCCTGAGCCCATCCAGTTTTTCCGTCGTGGTGCGAGATTGATTGCCGGTGACGGCGATCCCGTTCCGTGCCTGCGAAATCGCGGTGCCAAGGAGATCCTTGAGCGGCATACGGCGACGTTCCGGAACCAGCGCCAACGCTTTGACCCAGCCATCAATCGTGCCCGGCACCGTCAGCGCCGCCAAGGCTCCACGCGTAGGAATCGCAGCTGTTACACCCTGCCCAGCATACCACCCGGGCGTGGCCAGAGATGCAGCCCTACCGCAGGCCGATATTCCAACAGGCGCCATTCCCGGCCGATGGATGAGCCAGAACCCGTCACCTCCAATCCCGTTCATATGCGGGTATGTGACAGCAATACTCGCAGCGGCGGCAACCATTGCCTCAATCGCGGAGCCGCCCGCGTTCAGCACGTCCCTGCCTGCCAAGGCCGCCGTTCTGTGGGGCGCACTGAACGCGCCGTTATATCCTAATGCTGAAAGTAGCAATTTCTTCACCCCTACGAGAGATCATGGAAACATGAGGCATTGGTTAAAAATGTAAGTCAACTATTACTTATCGTTCCTTTCAAACAAAATCTGTTTATGATGGACTGGGTAAAACATCGAGGAATACTGATGAGCAATAAAATTTCAGCAATCCCAGAGGTCGTGTCTAGGAGTGAAGGTCGAAGCGCATCGCAAACGAAGGAGAAGATATTGCTCGCAGCGATCGAAGAGTTTTGCGAGCACGGATACGCTGGTGCCAGCACAACGAATATCGTACGCGCGGCAGGCTGCAATATTCGGATGCTCTACCATTACTTCGAGAGCAAAGATGGCCTCTACCTTGCCGCTCTGACGCGGGTCTACCAGCATCTGCGTAGCAGTGAAGCCTCTGCGGATTTCTGGAATCTGCCCCCTAGACAAGCAATCATTGCTCTGACGCATTTCACGTTTGACTACATGCTAAAAAACCAAAGTTTTCCGCGAATGATAATCAATGAAAACCTCAACAAGGGGCGCGCAGCGGTGAATATTGCTGACTCGATTAGAACAGCATCTGCACCATTCATCGCAAAGATAGATAAGTTGATTTCACAGGGCCATGCATCGGGCGACTTTGCCAACCGGCCGGATGCACTTAATCTCTACCTCACAATTCTGGGCCTCAGTTTTATTCACATCACCAACAGGTTCACTCTCACGACGACTTTTGGCGTCGATATGTCTTCGGAGGTGTTCCTTTCCGAGCGCAGGGAACATATCACGCAGACTATTTTGGCCCTGCTGTCTTGCAGCATCAAGCCTGAACGAAAAGGGCTGAAAGTTTGAGTTTCCTGTTCCAATGACCCAGCTTCCGAACCTTTAAGGCTCTTTACCTCCGCTCTGGCTGGGCCCGGCGTATTGCGCAACTTGCCCATTGGCCACTACGCTGTGATGGGCTCTGTCGCAAACTTTTGAGTATCCAGACCGTCAGCTGATGGTACTGATTAGTCGAGAGAAACAAGTGCGCGGGTTGAGCGGAATGATAATTGATTTCAAAGGCGTACACTATCCCAAACCGGTGATCGTGTTTGCTGTTTTTTTCTACGTCCGCTACGCTGTGTTCTACCGAGATATTGAGGAGATCATGACTGAGCGAGGTGTCACCGTTGATCACGCCACCTTAAACCGATGGGTGGTAAAATTCTCACCCTTAATCGCCGCTAATGCTAAAGCCCGGAAGCGGGCTACGGCAAATTCTTGGAAGATGGATGAAACTTCCATCAAAGTCCGGGGCAAGTGGACCTATCTCTATCGCGCCGTAGACCGAGATGGCCAAACCCTTGATTTCATGCTGTCTGAGCGCCGTAATCTGGCTGCAGCCCGCAGGTTTTTCAATCAGGCCATTGCCGCAAATGGCGTACCGGATCGAGTGGTCATCGACAAAAGTGGTGCCAATCTGGCCGGCCTGATGGCAGTCAACGTGATCCTGAAATTTACCGGGATGGGCCGTCTTGTCACGATCCAGCAGGTCAAGTATCTCAACAACATTCTGGAACAAGACCACCGTTTCATAAAGCGGATCACCGCTCCGATGATGGGCTTCAAAGCTATTCATTCCGCCGCCGCAACCATCGCAGGTATCGAAGTCGCTCACATGATCCGAAAGGATCAGTTTGCAGCAAATGGAACAACCCCCTTCCAGAAATTTGCTGCGCTTGCGGCATAATCATGTCCGCAAGGCAACCTTTTCAAAGCCTTGCTAAAGTTTGCGACAGAACCCTTATCTGTACCGCGCCGTCGATCAGGACGGTCAAACTCTTGATTTCATGCTGTCAAAGCGCCGCGATACCGCTGCCGCGCGAAGGTTCTTCATGCGTGCCATTGGCACCAACGGTGTCCCAGACCGAATTGCCATCGACAAGAGCGGCGCCAATTTCGCTGGCCTGCAAAGTCTAAACGTCATCCTCAAATTCGCGGGAGTTGGCCGGATCATCGGTATCGTTCAATCAAAATACCTCAACAATATCGTTGAGCAGGACCATCGGCTCATCAAACGAATCACGCGGCCGATGTTGGGCTTCAAGGATTTCCACTCTACGGCAGCAACGTTGGCTGGGATCGAAACCGCGCATATGATGCGCAAGGGCCAATTAGATCAAACCGGCATCTCCGCTTTCAAGCCGTTCGCGGCCCTCGCAGCATAAGTGTGACCGGCGAAGACCGTCCTTCAGTCAGGCGAAAACTTTGCGACAGAACCTGCTCGCCTTCGTGATCCACGGCACGCCAGAGGTAGTGCCGCTCACCATTGATTTTCACGAACATCTCATCCAGATGCCAGCACCATCGACTGGATTTCATGCCGTGGATGCGGCGTTTGCGGATCTCGGCAGCGAACATGGGGCCGAACCTGTGCCACCAGAACCGGACCGCCTCATGGCTGACGTCGATGCCGCGCTCGTGCAGCAAATCCTCGACGTTGCGAAGCGATAGTGGGAACCGGACATGCAGCATCACCGCCAGGCGGATGATTTCGCGGCTCGTCTTAAAATAACGAAACGGATCTGGTTTGGTCATCTCGAGACGCTATAATTCCGTCCTGCCCGTCTCAAGAGCTTTTGCTCTGACAGTACCCGAGACACGCATAGCGCCTCCGAACAAGGCTGTGATTGCACTGGCTGGAGTTGCAACATGCTTCAATGACCGCACATTATTTGCCGTCCTCTCCAAGCTCGACATCAAACCGAGCTAAGCTGTCGGAGTATTTCGTCACGATCTCCATCACATGCTCCACTGGCAGAATCGGCGGAATCAAGGTCAACACCCTGCCGCTCGCGTCGAGCAAAAAGATATGACTGCTATGGGCGTAGATTGGGCCATACTCCGGATCGTCCATGATCTTTTCAAAGTTGATCTGAAATGCATCGTAGGCTTCGCTTAGCGCCTCGCGATTGCCGGTCAAACCGACAAGATCCGCCGAAATCTTTGTTAGTGCCGGACCCATCGTCTCGACCGTATCCAGCACCGGATCTATGGTGATCAGAACTGGGCTGACTGAAATACCGCGCCGTTCCAGAACCTCCGCCGCATCCGCCATCATCGGCAGCGCCGCACTGCAGATGCCGGGGCAATTGGCATAGCCGAAGAACACAAGTTGCATCCGGCCTTCGGGATCGATCTGGGTACGCGTTGTTCCGGTATGGTCGATCAGCTCGAACCCACCGCCAAGTTTCCATGGCAGTGGCATCACTTCATTCGCTAGGTCCATGACAGGCGGCGTTGCGTGTTTCTCGGTGCCATGCGCCAGCGCGCCAGACCCCAAACAGCCACATGCCACAGCCAGCAACAGACCACGTAGCTTCATTCAAACAACTCCTTGAGAAATGGCTTCTCCTCTTCAACGCCAATGCCGGTATAGCCATGCGCGGCAATCGCGGCGTTGACGCGCGGGTCACGCCGAAACCACGGCCCCTTGCCCTCGGCACCGGGATGGACCCCGGCCCATTCCTTCGTCCAGCGGTTCGCGGCGATCCATTCGACATCACCTTCGGCGCGGATTTTCTGCACCAGATATATGTTCGTCGCCCCCAGATCGGGATCCTCGATCAGCAGGCCATCAACCTCGACCTGCCTACCACAGAACGGCAGCAGTTCAACCACCGCCCCGGTAAATGCGGCCTGAGCATTCTTGTTGGGATAAACCAGAACGTTGTCAACGGCGCGCAGCAAGCCCAACTGACGCGCCCCGCCCCCGCAATCTGTCGGGCAATCGCCGGTCAGCTCACACAGGATATCCACAACCTTCGCATCAAACCGCGCCGGTTGCTCGGCATAGAGGTTCCACGGTTTTGCCTCAGACCCTTGCAAGAAATCCTGCGCTCCGGCGGGCAGCGACGTGCCGGCAAACGCAAGCATCATCAGAAAATGTTTCATTGCTTGCCACCTCACTCTTTCGGTTCTGGAACCGCAAAGGGCGGAACAGGCCCGTAATCCTCGTGGTTCAGTTTGGTGATCCCGTGATCCGTGACCACCTCTTCAACGACAAGATAATTTAGCCCGTCGCGATGATAGAGGATGCCATCCGCAGTGATCTCGTGGCTGGCAAGGCGCAACTGTGTGTCGCCCCCGGCAGAGCCATCGTCCCCCTTGATCTTGAGCACCATGTAAACCTGGCCGTCCTCGCCCAGTAATCCCACGGGAATTCCCCCAGCCGAGCACCAGAGCGCACAGGTGTGATGTGCCGTGCCGGTAGCCGGAATTTTCATGATACTTAGCGCCATAGCAGCCTTTGGCACGGCATTGACTTTCGGTGGGCCTCCTGCTTTGTCAATTTTTTCGTGCTGCTTTGGGGCGCTTTTGTGATTCCGGACTCCGCTCAGTTTTCGGCATTGGTTGCCGATGCGGCGCCGCCGGAGCGAGCGGGAAGCCTTATGACATTTCAGACAGCCTTGGGGTTTCTATTGACAGTTATAACCGTGCAGGGTGCGCCTCTAGTTGCATATCATCTGGGATAGCCAGCAACGTTGGCTTTGCTTGGAATCGGACCCGTGTTGGGCGTAGAGGCGATGCGCAGGCCAAACGCCGTATCCTTTCCATCAAACTGAGATGACCATATCACCAGCGGCATCGGGGCGGCGATGATTGGCTGGTTCGGCTGTGCGATGCTCTGCTATGTCACCCCCAAGGAACATCTGGGCCTGCCCGACCGTGACGACGTGAAAACCGGCGTCATCACCTACAAAATCGCGGCCCATGCGGCCGACCTCGCCAAGGGCCTGCCGGGGGCGCAGCGGCGTGACGATGCGCTGTCGCGCGCACGGTTCGAGTTCCGCTGGGAGGATCAGTTCAACCTCTCGCTCGATCCCGAGACGGCCCGCGATTTCCACGACCAGACCCTGCCCAAAGAGGCGCATAAGGTGGCGCATTTCTGCTCGATGTGCGGGCCGAAATTCTGTTCGATGAAGATCAGCCACGATATCCGCGCCGAAGCGCAGAAAGAGGGGATGGAGGCGATGGCCGAGAAATACCGCGAGGGCGGCGATCTCTACCTGCCCATCGAGGAGTGAGATACAGCGGCGGTGATTATACTTCATAACGGCTGTGATGCGCACGGTCAGTCCCGTCGTTTAAATCCCGCCGACCAGATAAACAGTCGCGTTAAATAGAAAAAATGCGCCGCAGCAATCCATCAATTGCTGCGGCGCAGTGGTGTTATTGCTTGACCGTCAGGGCCGTGACGCGCGGCATGCCGTCCTCACCCATCACAAGCGTCATGATGACTTTGTCGCCAACGGCAATATCAGGCATCACCTGAGCATCTTCGGCTAATGGCATATCCATCGTCATCTCGGGCCAGCCGATTTCGGGGATCGGGGCATGGCTGACATTCACGCTATCTGCGTTAATGCTATGTACCGTGGCGTCAACCTGGATGGCACTCTCGACAGAAGTCTTGTCCATGGCCATTGCACCATGGTCCATTTCTGTAGAGCCGCCCATCTGGGCCATGGCCAGCGAGGCGCTCAGGATCATGGCCGTAAAGGTCAGTAGGGTCTTGCGCATGGGGGTCTCCTTTTTTACTGCGCTAGGGGGTCCCGGACGACCATTCGCCGGGCACCGTAGAAGGGTGTGAAAGGGGTGTTGGTCATTGAACGCCCGCCAGATCACGGTTCACGCGCGGCAGGGCGAGACGTTTCCAGATCAAGTAGATCGCAGGAATCACCAACAACGTCAGCAAGGTTGCGGTCGCCATGCCGCCAATCATCGGGACTGCAATGCGCTGCATGATCTCCGAGCCGGTCCCATGGCCATACATGATCGGAACAAGTCCGGCAAAGATCGTGGCCACGGTCATTACTTTGGGGCGTACCCGCAGCAAGGCCCCCTCAAAGACAACTTCTTCGATATCCAGCGACGTCAGGGAACGGCCCTGCTCACGGGCGAGGTTGCGGCGTTTCTCCCATGCCAGATTGAGGTAGAGCAGCATTACGATGGCCGTCTCTACCGCAACTCCTGCCAACGCGATGAAGCCCACAAGGACCGCGACGGAGATATCGAATGCGAGATACCAGATCAGCCAGACCCCCCCGGCCAATGCCACCGGCAAGGCCGCGAGGATGATGGCGACCTCTGTCACCCGCGAGAACGCCATGAACAACATCAGCGTGATGATCAGCAACGTCGCAGGTGCCACGAGGGTCAGGCGGTCCTGCATCCGTTGGATAAACTGATACTGTCCGGCCCAAGTTATGGAATACCCCGGCGGGAGTATGACGGTGTCAGACACAACCTCGCGCGCCTCTTCTACATACCCTCCCAGATCACGCCCGACGATGTCGATAAAGACAAAGCCCGTGTGCCTGGCATTTTCGGACCGGATCATGCCTGGGCCATCCACCACAGAGATATCAGCCATCGCCCCAAGCGGCACATGCGCGCCCGACGGTGTCACGACCGGCAGATTGCGCAGTTTCTCCGGGCTGTCGCGCCAACTCTGCGGATAGCGCAGGCTGATCGGGAACCGTTCCAAACCTTCGACGCTTTCGGAAACGTTCACACCGCCAATCGCGGATTGCACCACATCCTGAATCTCCCGCACGCTCATCATGTAGCGTGCGGCGGCCTCACGATCGACGTTGATCTCGATGAACCGCCCGCCGACAGGCCGCTCGGCAAAGGCGGATGCGGTGCCGTCGATACCCGCTACCGCCTTTTCGACCTCAATGCCTATCTGTTCGATCACGGAAAGATCCGCGCCAGAAATCTTGACCCCGACCGGGGTCTTGATTCCGGTGGCCAACATGTCGATGCGGTTCTTGATCGGTTGAATCCAGACATTGGTTACGCCGGGAATCTGAACGATACGGTCCAGCTCGTTGCGGATACGCTCCATTGTCATGCCCTCCCGCCACTCGGCTTCGGGTTTGAGCTGAATTGTGGTTTCGACCATTGTCAGGGGGGCCGGGTCCGTCGCCGTATCGGCGCGCCCCAGTTTGCCATGCACCGTCTGCACCTCCGGAAGGGTGGCAATTAGCCGGTCGGTTTGCTGCAAGACCTCACGCGCCTTGCCGATCGACACGCCGGGATAGAACGAGGGCATATAGAGCAGATCGCCCTCATTGAGCTCTGGCATGAACTCGGTTCCAAGCCGATGCAACGGCCAGGCCATCGACGCAACCAGCACGACAGCCACCGCCGTGGTCGCCCAGGGCCAGGCAACAGCCGCATCCAGAAAAGGCCGGTAGAGCCAGATGACCAACCGGTTCAACGGGTTCTTTTGCTCAGGCAGAATCCGACCGCGCACGAAGTAACCCATGAGAACGGGCACCAGTGTGATCGACAGGATTGCGGCCGCTGCCATCGCATAGGTTTTGGTGAAGGCCAGCGGTTTGAACAAACGCCCTTCCTGACTCTCAAGGACAAAGACCGGCATGAAACTGACCGCGATGATGGCCAGAGAGAAGAAAAGCGCCGGACCCACCTCGGACGAGCATACCGATACGATCCGCCAACGATTTTCCTTGGTCAGAGGCTCCTTTTCGATCCGCCGGTGCATCGCTTCGATCATCACGATTGCCGCGTCGACCATCGCCCCGATGGCGATTGCGATTCCTCCGAGTGACATGATGTTGGCGTTAACGCCCTGCAACTTCATAATGACGAACGCCGCAAAAATGCCCAAAGGCAGCGAGAGAACGATTACCAATGAGGATCGCAGATGCAGCAGAAAGGCGCCACATACGAGGATCACCACGATGAATTCCTCGGTCAGCTTGTCCTTCAGGGTGTCAATTGCCCGCTCGATGACCCCGGCGCGATTGTACGTTGTGACAATTTCCACGCCCTCGGGCAGACTGGCACGCAGCTCTTCGATCCGAGCCTCTACTGCCTTGATCGTGGCCAGAGCATTGCCGCCCCAACGCAGGATGACCACACCACCGACAGCATCACCCTCGCCGCCGAACTCACCAACCCCGCGGCGCATTTCAGGCCCGAGCCGTATGTCGGCGACATCACCCAGGGTGACCGCTGCACCGCGCGTGTTGACCATAAGGGGCGCGGCGGCCAGATCAGCCAATTCATTCACATAACCGGTGGAGCGGATCATGTATTCCGCCTCACCCATCTCGATAACGCTTCCCCCGGTTTCCCTGTTTGCGGCCTCGATTGCCGCGCGAATGCGTGACAGCGAGAGATCATAGGCACGCAGCTTGTTGGGATCGACGACCACCTGATACTGTTTGACCATTCCCCCGATGGTTGCCACTTCCGACACACCCTCGATACTCTGAAGTTCGAATTTCAGAAACCAGTCCTGAAGCGTCCTGAGTTGTGCAAGGTCATGACCGCCTGTGCGATCAATCAGCGCGTACTGATAAATCCAGCCAACGCCGGTTGCATCCGGGCCCAACTCGGACGCGACACCTTCGGGCAGATCAGAGGCTATCTGCTGCAAATATTCCAGAACCCGGCTGCGCGCCCAATAGAGATCCGTCCCATCCTCGAAAACGATGTAGACGAAGCTGTCCCCGAAAAAGGAAAATCCACGCACATCGGTTGCCCCGGGCACGGCAAGCATCGCCGTGGTGATGGGAAAGGTCACCTGATCCTCAACCACCTGCGGAGCCTGCCCCGGATAGGGCGTCTTGATGATGACCTGCACATCGGACAGATCGGGAATGGCATCGACCGGGGTTGAGCGGATGGCCCAAACTCCCGCCACCGCCAACATGCCGGCGAGTACGAGCACCAACATCCGATTGGCGATCGACGCCCTGATGATCATCGGGATCATTGCAACAACTCCGGTGTGGGCGCGACCCCGACAAGGGTCAGAGACAGATCAGAATTGCGCGCAAGACGCAGCTCGATTTCCCTCCCAACCGGCAAACTGTGTGTTTCAAGCTCTGGCGCGATGGCAAAATCCATTGTCATCCCCGGCATGCCGATATCGGTGATCGGGCCGTGGGTGATATTGGCACGACCGGTATCTGCATCTATTGCATTGATCGTCCCGAGGACCTGCACGGGTTGAAGCGCCGGTTCGGCAGCGGTCAAGACCATGGTCATCCCGTCCGGGCGCGCGAATGTCAGCATCAGGTCAGTGTCGAGAGCAAGCGTTGCCGGATTAAGCGTCTCTGCTAGGTCAAACTCCATCGTCATCGCCGGCATGCCCGTCTCCGGGATCGGTCCATGCGCGATGGTTGCCGTCCCATCCTCTGCGTGTATGTCTTCGATGCGACCGGGGATAGTGATAGGTGGTGCCGCCTCGGACGCCGTCAGCTCTGGCGTCGTGGCACTTTTCTCCTCCGCATCCGTTTCTGTGCCCGTTGGCCGAACAGCCACGATCACAAGGCTGCCATCCGCACCCTCGGCCAGATCAAATTCAATCCTTTCACCCAAGGGCACCGTTGCCGGGTCAAGTCCTGAGACCGGCATGTCCATCTGCATGGCGGGCCAGCCGATATCGGGAATCGCGTCATGGCGCATGGTCAGCTTGCCATCATGTGTCACTGCCTCGACTAAACCCGTCGCAGTTGCGGCGATCCCGTTCTCCGGCCCAAGTTCAATCAGACCGAGCTGCCCATCGGCACCTCGCGCGATGCGGAACGCGAGCATTTGGCCAGCGGTTAAACCCTCAATCGCAATATCGGCGCGCACCGGGAATTGGGAGGTCATCGGTGGCCAATCGAGGCTTTCCAAAGCATCGTGGCGAATGGTCGCCATGCGTGTGTCGGGGTCAAGTGCGACAAGTCTGCCCTGTCCACGCGCAGGCGCCGCATCGGTCGGGGCCATACGCATCAGCCCTGCGGAAAGCGCACTTTCGCTGTCAATCAGGAACTGCGCGGAGGCCACGACTTCCTCACCCGGTGCCAGGCCCTGCAACACCTCTGTGCGCCCGCCTTCGCCAAAGCCATCCCGAAGGCCCGTCGTGATCAGCCGTGGCTCGTATGTGCCCTCACCGGTCCTAAGAATGATCCGATCTGCACGACCCGTGCGAATGATGGCCTCGCTCGGAACCGTGACAGACTCGTGGATTTTCTGCGGAACAAGAGCGACACCGGCAAACATGTTAGGCTTGAACAGACCTTCGCTATTGTCAAATCGCAATCGCACCGGCAGCGTTCGCGTGCGTGCATCAAGCTCTGGAAAGATGTAGTCGATCCGTCCTTCGAAACGCCGATCAGGCAGGTGATCAAACTCCGCCACTGCCGACATGTTGTCAGACAGACGCCCGATATCGCGCTCAAAGACATCCGCAATCACCCAGACGCTTGAGAGATCGGTCAGCGACAGCGCCCGCGTATTGGGCTGGAGAAACATCCCGTCCGCCGCCTCGAGCGAGATCACAACGCCGTCTCGCGGCGCGTAGACACGCAGGTTGCGGGCAGATCTGCCCGAACTGGCGATCTCATCAATCTGCTGATCTGATACGCCTTGACTGCGAAGATTGTTGCGCGCGAGGTCGACAATTCTCTGATCGCCTGCCTCGATGGCCCGAATGAAATCCGCACTGGAAGACCCGATCGCAGGTGAAAACATCTCGAAAAGAACGTCGCCCTCAGCGACCTGATCGCCCACGGCGCGCACATTGAGTGTCTCGACCCAGCCCTCGACGCGCGTGTGGACATGGCTTGTCAGGTGGTCGTCATAGGCAACATATCCCACGGTATCGATCCGCTCCGAGACGGCCTCCACCCGCGCGATCGCCGTGCGGACACCGATGGCATTGATTTCCGATGCAGATAGCTGCACTTCGGCAGGATCACCGGACGGCCCCTGCCCCGCGTAGACGGGGACAAGGTCCATGCCCATAGGGGATTTGCCCGGCCCGTCCCGGCGATAGTTCGCGTCCATCGGCGCGACCCAGTACAAGACTTCCGACCCGGTCGCCTCTGCCGCCGCAGACTGGTTCCACAAATATCGTTCGCCAGCTATTCCGGCCAAAGTGCTTGCACCTATGACCAGCATGCCCAACGCGGTATAGCGTCCTCGCATCACACCCTCCGTTCGGGCGTGTCATCGCCCGCTTCACGTATCCGAAAGATCGAGCAGGCGATGAGCACTGCTCGGACTAAATTCTCGGATCACAGATCTTTTGGAGGTCTGTCTTTAGAGCCCGGCTTGAAGTCGACAAAGATTGCTTGGCCGCTCTTGTCGAAATTCAATGTTGAGAGATGCCGCCATGCTTGCAGGAGCACCGGCTCCTCACGCGTGATCAGACAACAGGAAAACGACACGCAGTCTTTCATTGAATCACTGGGCGCCGATGGAATGTCGGTTGGTTCGGCGTGTTGTTTGTGCGTTACCTGCGCACTGTGGCCGAAGTGATTAAATGGATCAAACTCTTCCATCGTTTGCATCGTTGCAGAACCGGCAGGATGAGAACTTGCCATGACCGGGTACATGGTGTTTAGCAACAGCCACGCAATGGTCATGAGCAGAAGCCCAGAGACCTTCAGATTGCTGTAACGCGTGTTTCGACTTTTTCTCATCACAATCTGTAACTAAGGGGCTGTGGATTAGATGCAAGTCACAATGTCGTAACATGGCCTTTTGTCCGTTACCTGTGTCCAAAGCACTGACGCAAGTAACACTTTTACAGGTTTGAGTGCTCCGTTTTTCGCACCTGAACCTTCAGGATTATTTCATTTCTCAACCGTCGAGATAACGTCACCCGATCTTCCCCAGCACCGGGAATGCATCTAGCAACCAGTAAGAGAGCGCGCCCAACTGTCCAGTGATTATAGCCAAACCCATCAGGACCATCACCACGCCCGCAATCTGATGCAGACGGCGGCCCAGACGTCCGGCCCCTCTTAAACGGCCCGTCAGACGATCGGTGAAGGCGGCGACGATCAGGAACGGGATGCCAAGTCCTGCAGAGTAGATCGCAAGCAGCGCAATGCCCTCACCGATCGTTGCACTTGTCGCGCTCGCTGTCAGGATCGCGCCAAGGATCGGGCCGATGCAAGGGGTCCAGCCAAAACCGAAGGCAAGTCCCAGCAGGTAAGAGCCCGTGGGGCGCCCCCCGGGCAGGTCGAGGCGAAACCGAAAATCCCGCTCCATCGCCTGAATACGTGCCGCCCCCAGCATGAAGAGCCCGAACACTATGATGATCCCGCCGCCCAGAAAGTTGAGTTCATACCGCCAGCGCAGCAAGGACTGCCCGAGTGCCGTGGCTGAGGCGCCGAGGATCATGAATATTGTGGAGAAACCCAGCACGAACCAAAGGCTGAGCCAGACAACCTGACCGCGGCCCGGGGTCACTGCTCCGCTCACCGAGCGCCCGGCGATATAGGAGACATAGCCTGGCACGAGCGGGAGCACGCAGGGTGAGACAAAGGATATCGCACCGGCCAGAAGGGCCGCGGTCATGCCGATGAGAGAGAGGTCAGCCATGCGCAGTCTCCAGCGTCCTCTGTCGCCACGGCCACCAACCAAGAGCATAGCAATAGGCCGTAGTCGGAATGACGACCCATTGCAGAACAGGACTCAGCCCTGCGTCGATTAAGGGAATGACAGGCATGAGATCGCGGTAAGCCCAGGCTTCACGGACCTCGATGTTCAGCCACTCGCTGAAGATCGTGTAGCCAACCCCGAAGATCAGCGCAGCAAGCAGAACACGGGACCCTTGCGTCTGCGGCCACGTGGGTCGTCCGAACAGCAAGAGCGCCAGAAAGAAGGTGCTGAGCGTGATCAGGATATCGCCACCGGTGCAGTGCACGGCCGCAAAGACGATTTCTCCGGGCGTTCCGGTTAACCAGATCGTGTAGAGCGGCATATGCGCGAACTCCCAAATAAGGTGCGCGATAGCGGAGAAGACAAAATACCGTCGCAGCGCACCCAGCCACTCGCGCGACTCCGCGACATGTGTGAACGGGACAGCTCTCATTGGAAGGCTCCAAAGATGCTCTCGAGGAGGCCCGGTTCGGGCGGCGGCGTGTTGGTCAGCTCGTTGATGTACAGGATCAGGTTCACATGTGAGAATTCCGCGCCGTGGAAGATCGCGGCGTGACGCCCGCCACGG
>Ga0209345_10000511_pt1 | contig 49497 bp, 33 predicted proteins | sample Cruoilmetagenom7_FD_187294 | JGI IMG/M metagenome (GOLD analysis project Ga0209345, IMG submission 187294) | Oil polluted marine microbial communities from Coal Oil Point, Santa Barbara, California, USA - Sample 7 (SPAdes) (version 2) | ecosystem: Environmental > Aquatic > Marine > Oil seeps ... | reverse complement strand
CGTGCCTATATCGCCGTATCAGGTGGCATTGATACACCTCCAGCGCTCGGGTCGCGCTCCACCTATGCCATCGGGGCATTGGGGGGCGTTGACGGGCGCGCTATTGCCGAAGGGGATCGGTTGCCTTTGGGCCAGCAGAGGGCGGGCAAAGTCAGCGCGACGGTGGCAACACATTTGCGGCGGAGCCGCGGTTCGCCCGCCGAGTTGCGGATTTTGCCGGGCTTGTATTGGCACCGGATCACCGCAGAGGCACAGAAAAATTTCTTTGAAGATGAATGGGCCGTCGCGCCCGAGGCTGACCGTATGGGGTATCGCTTTCGCAACGGGCGCCCGTTGGAATTCGTCGACCGAAAGCAGCCTTTTGGGGCTGGGTCTGATCCTTCTAACATTGTTGACGGCTGCTATCCCTATGGCTCGGTACAGGTGCCTAGTGGGACAGAGCCAATCGTCCTGCACCGCGATGCGGTGTCTGGCGGCGGGTACTTTATGATCGGGACGGTTATCTCGGCCGATATGGACCTGATCGGACAGTTGCAACCGCATGTCCCGGTGAAGTTTGTTGAAGTGGACATGGATTCCGCCCTAAACGCTCGGCGGGAGCGGGCAGCAAAGCTCAACGAGATTAGGGCCAGTCTTCAGTGACATTGGTTGAGACATCCGATCTGGCGGCACCAGCGGTCCATACAAAGATCACGCCATTGCGCGTCCTTGGAACTTCGGTGACGCAGGTGCCCGCCGTGAGGGAAGCGGCGGAAGCCGATCTGGGGATCGCGCTGGAATTTATCACCCTCGACGGTGCGGCGGCCCAACGGCGCGGAGCGCTGGAGCCGTTGAGCTTTGACGTCTATGATCAATGGTTTCACGATCTGGAAATGGTGTGGCCGACGGGATCGCTTCAACCCATTGAAATATCGCGCTTGCGTCAATGGGATGAGATTAACGAACTGCCCAAGACCGGTCGGCTGGGGCCAGAGGTGCACCGCGCCGCAGGGGGCAACCCCTCTCAACATCTGTATGTCCAGCCTGATGGGCGCCTTGGCAACACGCCGACGTCCTATCTTAGCATGATTCCTACGGTGCATAATGCAGACGGTTTTGCCGTATTGGGCGACGATAATATCACCAGCTGGAGCGCCATGCTGGACCCTGAACATGCTGGTCGGGTGCTTTTGCATGCAGACCCGGCTATTGGCGCGTTTGACATCCTCTTGGCGCTACAGGCGAAGGGTGAAATGCGGGCGGCAAATATCGCTGACCTGACGCTGGCAGAGGTCGATAGTATGATTGACCATCTGGCCCGATATCACCGCAACGGACAGTTCAGCACGGTCTGGAGCGACGAGACTGAGGCCATTCAGGCCGTGGAACAGGGGGGCGCCATGATTGGATCGCTCTGGTGGTCCGGCGCGATCCGTCTGAAGGCTCTCGGCGTGCCGATCCGGATGATCTCTCCCGATGAGGGCTGTCGAGGGTGGTTTGGTGGGATCGGATTGTCGGCCCATTTAAGCGGACGTGCCACCGATGCCGCATATGAATTCATCAACTGGTGGCTGGAGGGTGGCCCCGGAGAAATATTGTCGCGGAACGGGGCCTATCTGGCCAATCACTCCGCTGTCCGGGCAAAGCTAAGCCCTGAAGAATGGGATTTTTGGTACGGGGGCAAGCCAGCCCGATCTGCCATCCGGGACGCAGATGGACGCGAAGTCTACGCTCAAGGCGAGTGCCGCGAAGGTGGCAGCTATGCTGAGCGGATGGGGCGGGTCGTGGTGTGGAATTCAGTCATGACCGAGCATAACTACCTCTTGCGGCGATGGGAGGATCTGTTCAGGTAGGTTTCAGGCCTGCTATCAGGCCTGAAAGGGGCGTAGGTATCCGGCGAGGACTGGTTCAGGGAACACAGAAAACGACATTAGCCTTTCCCGTGTCCGCGCGGCAGAAAGATGCAGGTGCTCTTTCAAAGCTTGCCCCGCAGCGTCCCAAGACCCCCGCAGCAGAAACTCCATAACGATGCTATGCTCTGTCAAAGAGGCGTTAAACGGCCGCGACCCTACAGTTTCGGCAAAGACCTGATTGACGGACAGGGCAATCTGGCTTTGGCGGATCATGCGCAGAAGAGGGCGATTGGGCGTTTTGGACAGAAGTTTCACGTGCAAATCGGTTTCCAACTCCTCAATTTCGAGGGGCTTCAGCTTCTTTTTATGTCCGATTGCATCCTGAACCCGTGCAAGGCAGGCCGCAATGTCTTCAGGGGTAAAAAGCCGCGCGCTCTCTTGCAGGGCCAATGGTTCAAGTTGGCTGCGGATCGCGAAATAGTGTTGGATATCAAGCGCTGTCAGTGGGCCGACCACCCAGTGTGATTTCAGATCTTTGCGCACCAAGCCCCGGTCTTGAAACCGGTTCAGCAGTTCGCGAATGATTGTGCGGCTCACCTCAAAGTGATCCGCCGCCGCCTGCTCGTTCACCCTGAACTGGCCGAAGGGGAGTGCTTGGGCGAGCGATGCTTCGAATGCCCGGGCGATCCGATCCGCCCCCACGCGCGGCGGCTTGGTCGCGGTCGTATTTGAAAGCCCGAGCATTTCGCGGGTCACGGGTTCACGCCGCGGCTCACTGGCCCCAGAAACAATGAAACCCCGCCCTTCAAAACGTTCGAGAAGCCCATTCAGCGCGAGCTGATTGAATGCCTTGCGAACGGGCGTGCGGCTTGTTCCGAATAGACGGGCGAGCGGGTCTTCTGTGACCACCAAACCCGGCGGAAGCGTCTTAGCGCGAATCGCTTGGGCCAGTTGCTCCTCAATCGCCACATATCGCGGCGCTTGCCGATTTCCGGCCCCATTCGTTTTTTCCGTGTGGTCAACCATTAAGAACGCTCAAATTCTGGGCAACGAAGGACTCCTCAAAACGTACTATGTACACGTAATCCAAAAAAATGCTCCGGTTTGTTTCATTTCTGGGGTATTTTATCTTGCAATGATAAATTTTCTGGCCTTAGCTGACCGAGTGATTGGCTTTTGTGCGCAAAGTGCAATTCCTTGTCATGTGTAGCGGGAAAGTGGGAGCTTCTTCTCTAATGATGGTGCTTGATGGGCTTAGCAAGTCGTACGGAGAGACATCCGCTCTTCACGATGTGTCGCTTACGATAAACGACGATGAGTATCTAACTCTGCTTGGGCCGTCTGGGTCCGGGAAATCTACGCTTCTGCGGCTGATTGCAGGATTAGAGCAGCCAGATAGCGGGTCGATCCAGTTAAATGGCGAAGACATCAGCCGCCGGGCACCCCATCGCCGCGGCTTGGGGATTGTGCAGCAAAACTATGCATTGTTTCCGCATATGTCGGTTTTCGACAACGTGGCCTTTGGCCTTCGGTGGCGTGAAGAAGATCCTGTCACGGACGACGCTGAGATAAACCGAAGGGTAGGCGATATGCTCGATCTGGTCGGGCTGACAGGCTTTGAGACCCGCGGCGTCGGGCAAATCTCGGGCGGGCAAAAACAGCGTGTTTCGCTGGCCCGTACTTTGGTGACGGAGCCGCGGCTTTGCCTATTGGATGAACCGCTCGGCGCGCTTGATGCCAACCTGCGTGAGCGTATGACGCTTGAGCTGCGCAGGATCCGCGACACTCTGGGCGTCACGTTTATGCATGTGACTGGCAACGAAGACGAAGCCTTGGGCATGGGTGACAGGATGATCGTTCTGGATGCCGGTTCTGCGGTCATGATCGCACCACCGGAACAGATATTCGACCGGCCCCAGACGATCCGGGTCGCACAGGTGTTGAGCGCTTATAATTTGCTTCAGGGAACCGCGCGCGACGGACGCTTTCAGTTTGCATCCGCGCAGTTGCCGCTGCCAGCGGGCGGTGAGGCCGCGAAATACTACGCGATCCGCTACGAGTCGACTTCTATTGTCAATGCCGATGACCCCGCTGCGCTTATGCAGGCAACTTTTGTGACCAGTGAATTTACTGGCGGTGGGGTCACGTATTTCTTGCGCGGTCCAGACGGAGTCTTTGAGGTCGAGCGCCATCTAAGCCGGGCTGATCCGCAGGTGTATCAAGTTGGCGAAAAACTGGGCGTCACATGGGATGTCCGCGATGCTTTGGTCTTTAGCGCTGACGGCAACCTTATCAATCAAACCGATATGCGGGGGGCAGCATAATGAGTGTCGATGATACCGGCAGAAAGCAGGGCTTCTTCCAGCGCAACAAACACATGGCCTTGCTCGCGCCCGGCGTTGTCTGGATGACCCTTTTCCTCGTCATTCCGTTGGGAATGATGGTCTATGTGAGCTTCTGGACGCAGACAACCTTTGCCATCAGCTCTGACCTGACGCTGAAAAGCTGGCAGACTTTCTTTGCCTCCGAGACCTATTTCGGCGCGCTGCTGCGGACTATCCGCTTGTGGCTCACTGTTCTGGCTTTGACCTTTATCATCGGCTACCCGGCGGCGCTGTTTATCGGGCAATTCGTACGCAACAAGACGACGCAGACTATCCTGCTTGTTGCTTGTGTGATCCCATTCTGGACGTCCTTTTTGATCCGGGTGCTGGCATGGCGTCCGATGTTGGGCAAAGAAGGCGCGATCAACATCCTGTTGCAGAAATTCGGCCTTATTGACGCGCCAATCGAAGTGCTACTGTTCACCGAATTGTCGGTCATCATCGGCATGGTGCAAATCTATGTCGTCTTCATGGTGGGTCCGATTGCCTTTATGTTGGCGCGCATTGACCAAAGCCTGATCGAAGCTGCGCGCGACCTTGGCGCATCGGGTTGGACCATTTTTCGCAAAATAATCTTTCCGCTCTCTCTGCCCGGTGTGGTGGTCGGCGCGATCTTTGTTTCGGTCATGGTGTTGGGTGAATTCGCGACCGCCTCTGCCCTTTCGGGGCGCAAGGTGAACCTGCTGGGCAATATCATCGTCACCCAGGTGGGTTCGCTGAAATGGGCCTTTGCCGCAGTCATCGGGGTCATTCTGACAGGGGTAATGGCTGTCGTCATCACCCTATTACTGAGGGTCGTTGATTTGAGGAAAGAGCTATGAACCAGCCTGCAATGCGGATCATTCTAGCGATCTACGTCGTCTGTTTCCTCGCCTATCTCTATGGTCCATTCGTGGTAATGGGGATCCTGAGCTTTCAACAGGGGCCAGAAGGCGGGCCACAGTTCCCGATCATTGAATGGTCCACCTTTTGGTATCAACAGGTGATGGGCATCGCTCCGCCAAGCCGTGTGGCCCCGTTGCCTATTGGCGAGGCACTGGCCAGATCGCTGACACTGGCTTTTGCAACGATGGTCGTGGCAACCGTCTTGGGCACCCTCACGGCGCAGGCCTTCCGCCGGAACTTCAAAGGCTCCGGCATCGTGTTCTACCTCGTCGTCTTGGGCATGATGGTTCCCGGCGTGCTGCTTGGCCTTGGGATGTCGCTTGTTGCAAACCAGCTTGGCATCCAGCGCACTTGGTGGGGGACGGCCTTCGTCTTGCATGTCGTCTACACTTTCCCATTCGCCTTCCTCGTGATGCTGGCCATCTTCAACCGATTTGACGCGCGGATCGAAGAAGCCGCTTGGGCCTTGGGCGCCACGCCGATGCGGACCTTTCGCAAGGTAACGTTTCCGATCATCTTTCCGGGGGTGCTGTCGGCGATGCTCTTCGCTTTCACTCTATCTTATGACGAGTTTCCGCGGACACTGTTTACCGGTGGCCCTGACGTCACGATGCCGATTGCGATCTACGGCACTTTTTCAGTGGAAATTCATCCCAACCTCTTTGCGTTTGGCGTGCTGACGACGTTGTTCTCTTTTGCGCTGCTTACGGTTTACGGGCTGCTAATGACAGCATCCGTGCGGCGCGCACAGACCCGTGCGACCGGCCTGCAGGAGGACATTGCATGAGCCGACTGTCCCATCATCGCGCTGTCGTGACCGGAGGCGGGGCCGGGATTGGCCGGGCCATCGGCCTGCGGCTGGCCGCTGAGGGAGCAAAGGTCCTGATCAATGACCTGTCGCAAGATAGCGCCGAGGCAACGATGCGTTTGATTAACGGCGCCGGGGGCGAGGCGATTGCCGTGTCGGGTGATGTTTCCAACCCGGAAGTCGTCGATGCCATCTTTAGCGCCTGCGAAAACCAATGGGGCGCGGCGACGCTTGCGGTCAATAACGCGGGGATCGTTCAACAAGCGCGCCTTGTCGATATGACGGTCGAAGATTTCGACCGCATGGTCGCGGTACATCTGCGCGGATGTTTTCTTTGCTGTCGCCGTGCGCTTGGGCCGATGCTTAAGGCAAAAGCGGGGGCCATTATTAATATGGCCTCTCAACTGGGGCAAATCGGCGGTGTCGAGTTGTCGCATTATGCGGCAGCCAAGGCGGGCATCATTGGGCTGACAAAATCGCTGGCCCGTGAGGTTTCCGCACAGGGCGTGCGCGTGAATGCTGTCGCGCCGGGGCCGATCAACACTGATTTGGTCATGGCCCTATCAGACGAGTGGCGGGAGGCCAAAGCCGCCGAGCTGCCACTGGGACATTTCGGCACGCCAGAAGACGTCGCCGCGACCGTCGCGTTCCTTAGTTCCGATGATGCACGGATCTACGTCGGCCAGACGCTGGGCCCGAATTCAGGAGACGTGATGCTATGAAAACAGTTCTTATCACAGGAGCAGGCATCGGCATTGGGCAAGCAACGGCAAAGCTGTTTGCAGCCCAGGGGTGGCGGGTCATCGTGACAGATGTCTTGGCAGACGAAGGAGCCGCTGTCGTCAATGCAATTGCAAGCGCTGGTGGGACGGCTGAGTTTTACAAGTTGGACGTCACCTCGACAGAAGAAGCCGAAGCCGTTTTGGCCGCGGTGCAGGACAAATACGGCCCGCTTGCCGCTTTGGTCTGTAATGCCGGCATCGCGCATAAAGTGCCGCTGCATGAGCTAACGGACGAGAAGTGGGATCAGACATTCGACATTGATCTAAAAGGCATGCTGCGGGTGATCCGACCTGCTGCGGCTCAGATGCAAGCAGCCCGCACCGGGGCCATCGTGTGTTTGTCGTCAATCATGGGTGTTGCCTATGGCTGGGACGAGCATGTGCATTATTCAGCCGCCAAATCCGGCGTTGTCGGTTTGGTGCGGGGCTTGGGCGTCGAACTCGCACGGCACGGGATCCGCGTTAACGGGGTGGCGCCTGGCTACATTCGGACGGCTCAAGCGCTTTCAACAGTGCACAGTCTTGGACCTGAAGGTTTGGAAAAAGCTGCAGATTTTATCCCTGCCGGTCGGGTGGGCGAACCCGAAGACATCGCAGGTGTCATCGCTTTTCTAGCGTCCGACGCTGCCCGTTACATGACAGGGCAGGTCGTGACCGTTGATGGAGGATTACTCGTAGGTCGCTACTAAGAACGGCCAAACCACCAACTAAACTATAACAACTGGGAGACTAAAAAATGAAAAATCTTCATCCATCGCGTCGCGGTTTTATGGCGGGGGCAGGTGCCTTGGCAGGGTCGACTGCGCTTATGGGAACTCGAGCGCTCGCCGAGGCCCATCTGGCAGATCAGGAGTTGCGGACTGTCGGTCTGTCCGTGACCGTTCAAGAACGCATCCTGAACGACTTCAAAACGGCCTCCGGCATCGGCTCGGTATCTGGCAAGGCAGACATCTTTCCAAACACCCAGACCGAACTGCTGTCCGGCACGAATGCCTATGATGTTTGGGAGACAATTGGCGAGCGTTTGCCCGCGATGACCGCCACCGAAACGATCAAACCTATTCCGACGGCGGACCTCACGAACTGGGGGGATATCCTACCGATCTTTACCGAAACAGACGACCGTATGGCGCCGGAAGCGCAGATTTCGGGTCAGATCTGGGCTGACGAAGAGAAAACACAGCTTTGGATGGTTCCGACCGTCTTTAACTTTGACAGCATCGGTTACCGGCCTGATCTGGTCAGCGCCGAAGAAGCCAACACCTGGACGGCATTGTTCGACGAAAAGTTCAAAGGCAAGACTGGCCTCAACGTGGATCCATTGATTGCCTTTGGTCAAGCGGTGCTGGCGATGACAGAGTTGGGCATGCTCGAGAATGAGAACCCCGGCAATCCGTCGATGGAAGAAATTGACGAAGCCGCAAAGTTTTTGATTGCGAAAAAGAAAGCCGGCCAGTTCCGTGCGCTTTGGGGTGATTTTGGCGAGCTTGTGAACCTGCTGGCGTCGGGTGAAATGATCCTTGCCGATGCATGGCAACCCGCTGTCATGGCCGTGAAAGCACAGGGCATCGAATGTTCCTATGCGGTTCCAAAAGAAGGCTACCGCGCTTGGTCGATCGGGAACTCGCTGATTGCGAACTCGCCGAACCCTGAGGCTGTTGTCGCCTATAGCGATTATTGGCTGTCCGGCCCGCCCGCGATCACCGTGTCGGAGCAGGGATATTACTCGCCCAGCACCAAAGTCAAAGATGTGATGGACGCCGATAAATACGGCTTCTGGTACGAAGGCAAGCCGTGGGTCGGCGAACCGGATCGCGGCATCAAAGAAGGCGACGTCCGTGATGGCGGCAGCCTCGATGAGCGCGCATCCAAGGTCAAGTACTGGCACCAGTGGCCAGATGAGTACGACCATCTGATCGCGAAATGGGACGAGTTCCTGTCCGCTTAAAAATCAGAGGGCGAAGGGGGTCGCGATAATCCTTTTCGCCTCCTCAGGCCGAAAGCCAAACGTGCTTGTTGTTCTGAAGGTGAAGCATGGAAACGCGCGGATGCTGCGCGCTTCCCGACCCCCTTTTTTGTCGATCTGACCCAAACGGAAACTCGATATGTCCAAATTCGACCTCGAACTTGTCCAGCTTCAAAAGATCTATCCAGGTGGCACATTGGCCGTCGAAGGCTTTGATCTCGGCGTCGAGAAGGGCGAATTCATCTCCTTCGTCGGTCCATCGGGCTGCGGCAAGACGACGACACTGCGGATGATCGCGGGGCTTGAAAGCATTACATCTGGTAACCTACTCATTCGGGGCCGCAATTTCACGAATGTTCCGGCGGAAAAACGACCTACCGCAACCATCTTTCAAAACTACGCAATCTTCCCGCACATGAGCGTTTACGACAACCTCGCCTTTGGGCTTGAGGTGCGCGGGATCGCGGCAAACGAAATTAAATCTCGGGTCGACGGGATCGTTGATCTGCTGGAATTGGGCGATGTCGCGAACGCGCGAGAGGCGGCGCTGTCGGGCGGTCAAAAGCAACGCGTCGCGCTGGCGCGTGGGCTTGTTACCCAGCCCGAAATCCTGTTGTTGGATGAGCCTTTGGGCGCCTTGGATGCCAACCTGCGCAAATCAATCCAAGAAGAATTGAAGATTCTTCAACGCGATCTGGGCATCACATTCGTTTTCGTGACCCATGCCCAGTCAGAGGCGTTGGCGATGGGCGATCGTGTTGTGGTGATGAATGCAGGGCGCGTCGAGCAAATATCGGCTCCCTTCGAGCTCTATACCCGCCCCAAGTCGCCTTTCGTGGCCCACTTTATCGGCCGCAACAAGATCATCGACGGCACATTGGCCTCCGTCGCTGGCGACTTGGCCGTCATCGATACAAGGTTTGGCAAGCTGCGCGGCGTACCGGCGTTTGATGCAGGCGCCGCAAGCGCTGGAGCGAATGCGATGGCTGTCGTTCCGTCTGAATATGTGGACATTCACCCCGCCGGTCAGGCACCGCAAATGGCCGAACTGGATCGGTTAAGCGGCACGGTGACGGCGCTAGATGCTGTCGGTCAGGTTGTCCACGCAACTGTCAAAATGGACGACAAGCTTGAAGTCAGGCTCGAGATGCACCGGGATAAAATACTGGGCCGCATGGTCGAGCCAGGATCACAAGTCGACCTGACATGGCGCGCGGACCGTACGACCATTGTGGTAGATGCCTGATGAATGATCCGCGTTCCTACATCGGCAAATCGGCAGCCACGATTGGGCGTGCCATTGCAGCGCAAGAGTTGGATCCTGAATCCTTCACTAAGTGCCTATTGCAGCAGATTGAGGCGCAAAGCTCGCCGGTGTTCCTTGCCGTCACGCGTGAAAGGGCGCTGGCGGAGGCAAAGACCGCGGGGCAAAGGGCGCGATCCGGGCGGATGCTTTCTGCACTGGATGGCGTGCCGATTGCCTGGAAAGATCTGATAGACCTGCGCGGCGAAAAGACGACAGCGGCCTCGGACCTGTTTCGCAATGTTGAGCCTGCCGCCCAAGACGCGCCGATCGTGCAAAAGGCTCAATCCGCCGGGATGGTTAGTCTGGGCAAGCTCAATTTGACGGAATTTGCTTATTCGGGACTGGGCCTCAATCCGCATTACGGCACTCCGTTAAACCCCTGTGCAAAAGATGCGCCCCGTTCGCCGGGGGGGTCTTCCTCGGGGTCGGGGGTCGCCGTGGCTGCCCATCTGGCGCCCATTGCGATTGGAACAGACACTGGCGGGTCTGTACGTGTGCCGGCAGCCTTTAACGGCGTGACGGGTTACAAGAGTTCCGAAGGGCGCGTTGAGACGACAGGCGTCTTTGCCTTGTCGCGAACGCTCGACACGATTGGACCCTTGGCGCAGACGGTCGAAGATTGCATTTTGACCGATGCAGTGCTGCGGGGTGCCGTTGGCGCTTCGATTTTCCGGTCTGATCTGCGCGATTTGGCAGTATTTGTGCCTGAAACTGTTGTGCTGGACGACTTGGAGCAGGACGTGGCGGCCAATTTCGAGGCATCGCTTGAGCGGCTTGCCAAAGCCGGGGTCAGCGTCACGCGCGGGGCGCTGCCTGAATTCGCCGAAGCAGCCAAACTCGCCAGCGAAATTGGGACGATCACTGCCGCGGAAGCCTATTTCGAACATGCTGAACGATGCGACGGCCCCCTGCGTGACCGTATCGACCGCCGGGTTATGGCCCGTATCGAACACGGCAAATCGATGTCTGCTCGAGGGTTGCTACAGCTTCAACGGGCGCGGCTGACGGCTATGTCTAGTTTGGTTCGGCGATTGGATGGGGCGTTTTTGGCAATGCCAACGACCCCGCATGTCGCCCCGGAAATCGCCCCGCTGGAGGCGGACGATGCCCTGTTCCACGCGGTAAACCTCAAGACTTTGCGCAATACGGCGATCGGCAATTTTCTGAACCTGCCGGGCGTCGCGATGCCCAACGGATTTGGCAGCGGGGGCATGCCAACAAGTTTCCTACTGTCGGCAACCGGCGGGGATGACACGCCGCTTCTCGGGGCAGCGCTCACAACAGAGGCGTTGATCCGCGGTGACGCCGCATAACTGTAACAACTAACTGAACAACTAGTGAGGAGTAGAACATGATACGTGTAGGAGTAGATGTCGGAGGGACATTCACCGACATCGTGCTGGAACGGACGCAGGTCGCCGGATCAGGCGAGCAAAAGGTTATCGTGACAAAGGTGCCTTCCACCCCACACGACCAATCTGAAGGGGTCACGAAGGGGGTCTTGCAAGTCTGCGAGATTGCCGGGGTCGAACCCGGCGATATTGACGTCCTTTTCCACGGGACAACCGTTGCCACCAATATGGTGATTGAACGCAATGGCGCGGAGGTTGGCATGCTGACCACCCGCGGTTTCCGGGACATCATGCACATGGCGCGCCACAAGCGCCCGCATAACTTTTCGTTGCAGTTCGACATTCCTTGGCAGTCCAAGCCGTTGGTCAAACGCCGCAACCGCCTGCCGATTACCGAGCGCCTGATGCCGCCTACGGGTAAGATCGAAGTGCCGATGGACGAAGGCGAAGTTCGCGAAGCGGCCGAATTACTGAAGAAACGCGGTGTCGAAGCGGTTATTGTGGGCTTTCTGTTCTCGTTCTTGAACGATACCCATGAGAAGCGGGCGGTGGAAATTCTGCGTGAAGTTATGCCGGACGCCTTCATCTGCGCCTCTTCCGAGGTTGTGAACGTGATCCGCGAATATGAGCGGTTCTCTTCGACCGCAATGAACGCCTACATCGGCCCCAAGACGGCGCTTTACCTCAACCGACTAGAAAGCCGCCTGCGTGAGAACGGGGTAAGCTGCCCGGTGCGGATCATGCAGTCGAATGGCGGGATCTCGACGGTGGCGCAATCTGCGACACATCCCATTGGCCTGCTGCTGTCCGGCCCTGCTGGCGGCGTCATTGGTGGTAAATGGACCGGTGAGCATTGTAACACGGGCAATGTGATCACCATCGACATTGGCGGCACCTCGGCAGATATTTCGGTCATTCAAGATGGCGAACTGCGGATCAAGAACCCGCGCGATACAGAAGTCGCGGGCTTGCCAGTCTTGGCACCCATGATCGACATCGACGCGATCGGCGCGGGTGGTGGCTCTATCGCTTATGTGGACGAAGGCGGCGCATTCCGGGTTGGGCCGCGTTCTGCCGGCGCGGCCCCTGGCCCCGCATGCTACGGACGCGGCGGGACCGAGCCCACGGTGACGGATGCCCAAGTCGCCTTGGGGCGTCTTGACCCCGAACGCTTCCTTGGCGGCGATCTGTCCATCAACAAGGAACTGGCTGAGAAGGCGATCAAAGAGCATATCGCTGATCCGCTTGGCCTGTCGGTGACTGAAGCCGCACTCGGTATCTTGAAGATCATCAACAACAACATGTCACTGGCGATCAATGCGAACTCAGTCGCCAAAGGCATCGACCCTCGCAGCTTCTCTTTGATGGGCTTTGGTGGCGCCGGTCCTTTGCATGCTGTCGCTTTGGGCGAGATGATCCAAGCCGAAGCTGTGATTTCGCCGCTTCAACCGGGGATCACGGCGGCTATGGGTCTGCTCGTGACGGATTTGAAGTACGAGTACACACGGTCCGTTCTGACGACGCTCGACGATGCGGATGATGCCGCGATTGCCAAGATCAACGAGATCGCTGACGCATTGATTGCCGAAGCGGACGCGCAGCTTGATACCGATGGCATTGCCGCCGACGCGCGTAGCTATACCAAGATCATGGAGTGCCGCTATCTCGGGCAAGGGTTTGAACTGCGGGCAGAAATGCCTGCCGGTCCGATCACGCAAGAGAACAAACAAGCCATCATCGACAGCTTCTTTAATGTGCATAAAGAAGCCTATGGCCACGCCTTCCGCGATCAGGTGACTGAGGGCGTGACCTTGCGCGTTATTGCCTCAACCAAGGTAGATACGCTGAAAGTGCCGACATTGGATCACGGTGGTCGGGAGGATCCTGAAAGCGCGTTGCTTTACACCAAGGATACGGTGTTTGACGACGGAGAATTCACTCCGACACCGCGTTATGACCGTGAGAAATTGCTGGAAGCCGATACCGTAAACGGCCCGGCAATCATCACTCAGCACAATTCAACAACAATCGTACCGCCGGGGTATGTGGCTGCCGTTCTAAGCCACGGCGATCTTCGCATCACGCGCGTGTAAAGGAGGACACTATGACCAAGGAACTCGATCCAATCACACTCCAAGTCGTCGGCGGAGCGCTTCATTCCATCGCCGAGCAGATGGGCAGCGTGCTCTACCGCATGAGCTATTCTTCGATCATTCGCGAAAGCCAAGACCTCGGGGCAGGGCTGTTTGACGCGGATTGCAACACGCTGTGCGAAAGCGATTCAACGCCAATGCACATCGGTTCATTGCCCGGTTATCTGCGCGGTATTCTTCAGACCATCCCGCTGGAGGACTGGAAGCCCGGCGACCTTGTGCTCCACAATCACCCCTACAAGGGCTGCTCACACACGCCGGACATTGCTGTGGTGATGCCTGTTTTTGCCGATGGCGAACTGGTTGGTTTCTCTGCCAATACCGCACACCACGTCGACATCGGAGCGGCCACGCCGGGGCTTATTATTGATGTCCCTGACATGTGGGCCGAGGGTATGATCCTTGATGCGGTCAAACTCTATGAAGAAGGCAAACGCAACGAGAGTATGTGGAAATACATTCGCGACAATACGCGGGTGCCCGGCTTGGTGGTCGGTGATCTCGAAGCTCAGATTGCTTCGGCAGAACTTGGTGTGCGCCGATTTGAGGAGCTGCTGAAAAAATACGGCAAAGACACGGTGATCCAGGCGACAAAGCAGTTGATGGACTACACTGAACGCCGGATGCGTGCCGAGATTGCCAAGATCCCGGATGGCGAGTATTTCGCCGAAGGTTTCATGGACGATGATGGCCGTAATCGGGGCGTGAACCTGCCGATCAAAGTCTGCGTGCGGGTCAAAGGCGACAGTGTAGAGATTGATCTGACAGGTTCCTCTCCGCAGGTGCCAACCGCGTTCAACGTGCCGTTTGACGGCTCTACCAAAGTGGCGGCGTTCTTTGTCTTTCGTGCGATGCTGTTGGACACCTATACATCCGACGACGACATCCCCGCCAATGAAGGGTCGTTCCGGCCTATCAGTGTGGTCGCGCCCGAAGGCTGCATCTTTAACCCGATCGCCCCAGCCGCGACGGAGGCCCGGTTCTGTCAGATTCAACGGATGGCGGACTTGGTGCTCAAGGCTCTGGCCCCTGTGCTGCCCGATAAGGTTACAGCGGGGAATTCGGCGACACTGTCCTTTGCAGCCTATTCCGGCGTGCGCCCGAACGGTGAGTACTGGGTGTTCCTTGAGGTAAACGAAGCAGCAATGGGTGGACGCCCTGCATCTGACGGCCCCGACACGGTGGAAGAGTTGATGCGCAACACCCGCAACAACCCGCTCGAAGACCTTGGGATGCACCTGCCTCTGATTTGCGACCGTTACGAAGTCCGGGACGATGTGCCGCCGGGCGCGGGCAAATTCCGAGGGGGTCTCGGTGTTGTAAAGTCGCAGCGCTATCTGACACCGGGGTTCATGACCCATGAATCGGACCGTCACGAAGATGCGCCTTGGGGCATCTTTGGCGGTAAAGAAGGTGCAGTCGGCAAGATGGAGATCCACAATATCCATACGGGCGAAACCCGTCAGGAATACGCCAAGTTCTCTGGTCTGCGCACCGAAGAAGGTGATGTGGTCAGCTATTATTCTCCTTCGGGCGGTGGGTATGGTGATCCGCTGGACCGCGACCCTGCCAAAGTCCTCGACGATGTGCTTGACGGGTTCATCTCGGCTGATCATGCGCGTCAGGACTATGGCGTCGTGCTCAAGGGCGTAGATGACGGTTACGGCTGGGGGCTTGATGCGGCAGCCACCGAAAGCCTGCGTGCGGAAATGCGCGCTTGATAGACAATGCGCCCGGCTTTTGGCCGGACGCATTTTTTTGGACAGACGTCGTACGCCCCGAAGACTTTGGCGCGGTTTTGTCGGCTCACAGGCTGACTACAATGGTCACCGACGCGACTGTTTGTTGAACTAAAAACATCGCGCTTTCGCGCCTGTAGTGGAAGAAAAATATATGTTTCCAAAAACGTTCTCGCCCGTGAAGATCGGGCCGCTTGAGCTAAAAAACCGTCTTATGATGGCGCCTTTGACCCGTCAGGTCGCCGAGGCCGATGGCACGCCGACAGCGGAAATGGCCGCCTATTATGCCCGCAGGGCGCGCGGTGGCATCGGCCTTATCATCAGCGAAGGCACTTATGAAGTTGATGAACTTGGTTGCAAGGCGTATCTTTCGCAGCCGGGCATTGCCAATGACAAGCACATCGCCGGTTGGAAAATGACCACCGATGCGGTCCATGCGCTGAACACCCCAATCATCTGCCAGTTGATGCATGGCGGGCGGGTCAGTGACCCGCGCTGCCTGTTTGATGGTGAGAGCCCGGTCTCGGCCTCTGATACTCATAGCGAGGGCTGGGTGCTATATACCGATAGCGATGTCGAAAAACATGACCGTGGGATCGCAGGGGAATGGCCGAATGTGACATTCCCGCCCGCGCGTGCATTAACCGAGGCCGAGATTGATCAAGTTGCCGATGGGTTCGCGGAGGGCGCAAAGCGGGCCGTCGAGGCTGGGTTTGACGGAGTCGAAATTCACGGGGCGAACGGCTATTTGCTGTACCAGTTCATCCATCCCAAAACCAACCAGCGCACAGATCAATACGGCGGTTCAGCTGAAAACAACGTGCGCTTTGCCAAGTTGGTCTGCCGAAAAGTACGCGACGCGATTGGCCCTGATAAGCTGATAACATTGCGTCTGAGCCAAGATGGGGTAGACGACTTTTTGGGCGCATGGCCGGGTGGCGTTGAATACGCGCGCGAGGTAGGTGCAGCGCTGGCCGATTGCGCGGCAGACGCGCTGCACTGGTCCAGTTTCGATTGGACCGACAACCGTGATCCAAATTCTGACGTTCCGATCCCCCAAGCGCTTGGCGAGGCCTCGGGCAAGCCGATGTTGGTTAACGGCGGAATCGCTGACGGACCGGGTGCCGAGGCGGTGTTTGAGAGTGGCATCGGCGAGGCGGCGGTTGTCGGGCGTCCGCTTTTTGCACAGCCTGATTGGCCGCATATCATCAGGTCCGGCATAGACTACCCTTGGGCTGATTTTGACCGCAAATATGTCATTCAGCCCCCGGTTGATCTCGCTGTGTGCTACCCGATGGACCGTCACGTTCCAGATTGGGATCCTGATATTTCCAAGCGCCGCTGATTTGCTGTGAGGTCAAAAGTGGGGCCGCCGGGGATCATCCCTGCGGCCCCATTTTTTCGGCCTGCCACCGGAGAGTCGTGACTTCCTGTACGGATTGCTGAGGTTTAACCTCGTCCAAATTATCTGGCCCGAGGAAGCCGCGCCCCGGCCCATGTTCCGTCCTTGTGCAACGTGCGGATGGTCTCCCCCGTCAAAGAAAGAATAGCCTCTTTCGCGCGGGTGGCCGGGCGGCGCTCGGGGTGGACCAGCCAAGCGCCCCGCCAAAGTCCGGGCGGTATGACACGGCTGACGGCAAGGGTGCCTGCCTGTGTCTCAGGCAAGACTGCATGGGTCGGCAAGATCGATGCCCCATAGCCGTCTGCCACCAAGCGTTTGATGTTCACGTATGAGTCTATTTCAAGCGCGAGCTTGGGCATGAAGCCAAGCGAGGCGCAGGCGCGGTCGATCAGTTTGCGCAGCCCATGTGCGCCGCTGGGCAAAACCATCGGTACATCACGCAGCCCGGCAAGGCTCATTTCGGCCAGACATTCGGTATTACCGGGCCAAACAATGACCAGCTCCTCTTCTAACAGCAACTCAGAGACGATGCCTGTGGATGTGGAGGGCGCGTATAGAACGGCCAGATCAATGCGCCCTTCGTCCAGCCAACCGCCGATGAAACCGCTCATGGCTTCGGCGATGTTCAACCGAATGCGCGGGTAACGGTGGTGCGTCAATTCAATGAGCGGCAGCGCTACGATGTTGCTGATCGTACCGGGAAGACCGATGCGCACCTCACCCATCGGATCAGCGTCGAGCGTTCGGATGTCATCTTCGGCGCGCGCCAGATCGTCGAGGATCGCTCGGGCGCGCTGCGTGAGCAGGGTTCCAGCTTCGGTCGGCACAACGCCGGATTTGCTCCGGATCAACAGCTGCGTGTCCAGCGCCGCTTCCATCGTTTTGACATGCAAAGAAAGGGCGGGTTGGGCCACACCGAGTTGCTCTGCCGCGCGGGTAATCGACCCTGCCTCTGAAATGGCGAGGAAATAGCGCAATTGTTTGGTGTCCATGAAATTGCACTTTCTATCGCAGACATACTGAAATTGTATATCTATTATCTAAAACATATATTTTTGTAATGAAAAGGGGCGCTTTATATAGAGATAAGAAAATTCCCTTCACGGAGGCTCAGTGCCATGAACTTCATCGAAGATAGTTATCAAGACATTCGTGAGGGAGTGCGGGCGCTTTGCGCGCAATTTCCGCCTGAATATCACCGCAAGGTTGATGAAGCGCGTGGCTATCCAGAGGATTTCGTTCATGCATTGACCCGTGAAGGCTGGATGGCAGCACTTATTCCTGAAGAATACGGTGGGTCGGGGCTTGGGCTGACGGAGGCGTCGGTCATTATGGAGGAGATCAATCGCGCAGGCGGCAACTCCGGGGCCTGTCATGGTCAGATGTACAACATGAATACCTTGGTGCGGCATGGGTCTGAGGCGCAGCGAAACGAGATTTTACCCAAACTCGCTTCGGGTGAATTGCGCCTGCAATCTATGGGCGTCACTGAACCAACAACGGGCACAGACACCACGCAGCTGAAAACAACCGCCGTCAAAAAGGGCGATAAATACGTCATCAACGGCCAAAAGGTGTGGATTTCCCGCGTCCAGCATTCCGATTTGATGATCCTGTTGGCCCGCACCACACCTTTGTCAGAGGTGAAAAAGAAGTCCGAAGGCCTGTCTATTTTCCTTGTCGATATCAAGGAGGCGATGAAATCGGGGATGCAGGTCAAGCCCATCGCCAACATGGTCAATCACGAGACCAACGAGTTGTTCTTCGACAACCTTGAGATTCCCGAGGAAAATCTGATCGGCGAAGAGGGCAAGGGATTCAAATACATCCTGACGGGCCTGAATGCCGAACGGGCGCTGATTGCGGCGGAATGCATCGGGGACGGCTATTGGTTCACCGACAAGGTAACTGCCTATGTGAGCGAGCGAGAGGTCTTTGGTCGGCCGATTGGTCAAAACCAAGGGGTGCAGTTCCCCATTGCGGAAGCCTTTATCGAAGTTCAGGCGGCGGACCTAATGCGCTACAAAGCCTGCGCGCTTTTTGACGCTGGTAAACCCTGCGGAGCCGAGGCCAATATGGCGAAATACCTTGCCGCCAAGGCAAGCTGGGAGGCGGCAAACGCCTGTTTGCAGTTCCACGGCGGTTTTGGCTTCGCCACGGAATATGATGTGGAGCGGAAGTTCCGCGAAACCCGGCTCTATCAGGTGGCGCCGATTTCGACGAACCTCATTCTCTCTTATGTCGCTGAACATATCCTCGGTATGCCGAGGTCGTTCTGATGCTGCCGCTAGAAGGTCTAACCGTCATCGCTATTGAGCAGGCCGTCGCCGCTCCCTTCGCGTCATCGCGCCTTGCCGATGCCGGGGCCGACGTCATTAAGGTCGAGCGTCCGGAAGGTGATTTCGCGCGGGGCTATGATGATGTTGCCAAGGGGCAGTCGAGCTATTTCGTCTGGCTGAACCGAGGCAAGGACACAGTGACACTGGACCTGTCTACCAAAGCGGGTAAAGCTGTGTTGGAGGCGCGCTTGGCTGAGGCCGATGTGCTGATACAAAACCTCAAACCCGGCGCGTTGCGCAAACTTGGTTTTGCGACAGAGCGGTTGCGTCAAGCCTATCCGAAGCTGATCACCTGCGCAATTTCTGGCTATGGCGAAGATGGGCCTATGGCAGAGCGCAAGGCCTATGATCTGTTGATCCAAGCGGAAAGCGGGCTGAGTTCTATCACCGGGGGGCCGTCAGAGCCGGCGCGGGTTGGTATCTCTGTCGTTGATGTCGCCACCGGGGCGACCGCTTATGCGGCGATACTGGAAGCGTTGATCCGCCGGGGCGTCACTGGGCAGGGGGCTGACATATCGATCTCCATGTTCGACGTGATGGCTGATTGGCTGACCGTTCCGCTGCTGAACCATGAAGGCGGCAAAAGTCCAAAACGTATTGGGCTAGCGCATCCCTCTATCGCGCCCTATGGCGTTTTCGAGCCAAAAAGCGGGCCGCCGATTTTAGTCTCCGTTCAGTCTGATCGGGAATGGATCAAGCTGTGCGAAGACTTTCTTGCAAATCCCGCGCTTGGACGTGATCCGCGTTTTGCGACTAATGTAGCGCGTGTGGCGAACCGGTCAGAGACCGATGCGATCGTAGCTGATGCCTTTGCCCGTCTGGACGCCGAGGACGCGATTGCGCTTTTGTCGCAGGCGAATATTGCCCTTGCATCGGTGAACGACATGGCCGGTCTGGCGGATCATCCGCATCTGCGCCGGATCACGGTGGACAGCCCCAACGGGCCGGTCAGCTTTCCTGCTCCGGGTGCGCGGTTTCTTGGCGAAGACCGCAGCTATGGCGCGGTGCCTGCCCTTAAGCAGTTGGAGGAGTAAGATGGACATCGATATTGAACAGCTGCAACGTTGGATAGGCCGTGAGCAGACTGGTTCTGAAGTGGTAAGCTCCACTTTGGTGCGCCAATTTAACGCCACCTTTGACCGTGTTTCAGGAACCGAAACGGGGGACGAAGCACCACTTCTTATTCACCTTTGCCTTGCCCAACCGATTGCCCCAATGAGCGAGCTTGGCCGGGACGGACACCCGGCATTGGGTGATTTCCTCCCCCCTGTGCCCTTGCCGCGACGCATGTGGGCAGGGGGTTCTTTCAGTTTCGAGGGTGCAATTCGTATCGGCGAAGAGGTGACCCGCCGTTCGGTTATCACCGACGTTCAGTACAAACAGGGTCGGTCAGGTGCGCTTTGCTTTGTTACGGTGAACCACGAGGTCACTGCCAATGGCCGCAAAGTCTTGGATGAAATTCAGGACATCGTTTACCGCGATATTCCCACTGCCAAACAAACGGTTGCCGAACCAGAACCCGCCCCGGCTGGTCAGCAAAACCGGGCAATCACCCCGCACCCGACACTCTTGTTTCGCTATTCGGCACTGACGTTTAACGGCCACCGCATACACTATGACAAGCCTTTTTGTATTGAGACAGAAGGCTATCCCGGGCTTGTCGTCCACGGGCCGATGCAAGCGACCATGCTGTGTCAGTTCGCGGCGAACCTGAAAGGTGCGAGCCCAAAGGAGTTCAGCTTTCGCTCATTGTCGCCCTTGTTCGATAATGCTGATTTCACGATCAACGCTGACGTTGAGGGCGAGACGACCAAGCTTTGGACCGCACGATCTGGCGGCCCCGTCGCCATGAAGGCGCAGGCGAAATGGTAACCTTCGGAACCGCGCCTCTTTTTGTCCCTGCCACCCGGCCAGAACGTTTTACAAAGGCTGCAGCCTCAGGGGCTGACACTGTGATCCTCGATCTTGAGGATGCGGTCGCGGCCGCAGACAAGGACAGCGCCCGCGGGGCGCTTGATCGCGGCTTTACTGATCTGCCAGTGATTGTTCGGATTAACGCCGATCAAACACCATGGCATGAAGCCGACTTGGCAGCGATACGAAACCGGGGCTTTGCGGGTTTGATGCTGCCCAAGGCAGAAAATCCCGCAAGCGTCGTTCGGGTGGCTGACGCTGTGCCCAATACCCCCGTTCTCGCTTTGATCGAGACCGCTGTGGGTCTGGCCCATGCGCGCGACATTGCGGCGCTTAAGTGTGTAGCGCAGTTGGCTTTCGGCTCAGTAGATTATTGCAGCGACCTTGGCTGCGCCCATGAGCGAAACATCCTGTTGCCAGCCCGCAGCGAATTGGTTCTAGCGTCACGGCTTGCGCAGATTGCCGCGCCGATTGATGGGGTGACTGTGCGGCTCGATGATCCCGCTCAAACCTTTGACGATGCCGCCCACGCCCGTGCGATCGGCATGGCCGGAAAGCTGTGTGTTCATCCAAAGCAGACGGGCGACGTGTTGCGGGCCTTTGCTCCAACAGAGGCGGAAATCGCTTGGGCGGAGCGTGTCCTCGCGTCAGGTGACGGAGCGGTATCGGTCGATGGCACTATGGTGGATGAGCCTGTCCGAATTCGCGCCCGTGCTATCTTAGGCGCACAATGAAAAGCCAAGCCGTGCTCTGTGAAACTCCCTCAGTGCGCGTTTGTTCTTGAATCTATGAGGGGCACCGTTTCACGACGTTTTAAATTAAGCTTCCGTCCAGTTTGATTTCAAGAATAGCCTTTGAAATCAAAAAAGCCCAGCATAAGCTGGGCTGCTTTATCTTGATATTGGTGCCCAGGAGAGGCGTTGAAACTCTATATCTAGATGACGCATCGAGGATCAGTTAGTTCTTAACTGACTGAATTATAGCACTAACCTCTTATCCCCTCGTATCATTCGGTCTCGACGGGCGTCGTTCAATACTATATCTATGGGTGGTCTGAAAGGTGGGCCCAGAAGAGAGACTCATGGCAAGGAATAAGTTAAGCTCGCGCGGTTTGATGGCGCCCGCGGAAGGTAAGTACTGCGATGGGGCTGGGCTCTGGCTTGCGAAGTCAGACCAGAAGAATGGTAAATGGTTCTTGCGGATTACGGTGCATGGAAAGCGACGGGAAATGGGTCTCGGGCCTTGGCCAGCCGTTAGCCTGGCCGAAGCCCGCGACAAGGCGGATGCGGCGCGGCGCGAATTGCGAGAAGGCCGCGATCCTATTCGAGAACGGCAAAAGCGACGTGTTGAAGCTCAGCGCAACCTACACCTCTTTCGGGACATCGCGCATGATGCGTTCGAGGCGCGAAGGGCGGAGCTGAGAGGGGGCGGAAAAGCGGGGCGCTGGTTCAGCCCACTCGAATTACATGTCCTTCCCCGCCTCGGACACGTGCCCGTATCCGACATTACCCAGATTGATCTCCGCGATTGCCTCGCGCCAATATGGCACACAAAGTCAGAGACCGCCCGGAAAGCGCTAACTCGCACTTCCATTTGCTTGGAACATGCAGCGGCGCTAGGTATCGATGTCGACCTGCAGGCAGCCAAGAAGGCCCGTGCACTACTCGGAAAGTCCAACGCGATCGCCAGAAACATACCTTCGCTCCCTTGGCAGGAAGTTCCCGCTTTCTATGGAAGCCTGGACGATGGATCCGTCACGCATCTGGCTCTGCGGTTGCTGATTCTGACCGGCGTGCGTTCCAAACCACTCAGGTTCCTGCGTGAAGAAGATCTTGAAAACGAGGTCTGGGTCATACCGGCCGAGCAGGTGAAAGGGCGCAAGAATGCCACTTCCGACTTCCGCGTACCGCTTTCGACGGAAGCGCTCAGCGTCATTGCCGAAGCTCGCAGACATGCACGTGACGGCTATCTCTTTCCGAGCCTACGCAAAGGCGTCATCTCCGACGCCACAATGTCACGTCTGATGGAGCGGCGGGGCATGGAAGCTCGCCCGCATGGGTTTCGCTCCAGCCTGCGGGTCTGGCTAGCTGAAGCGACTGATGCCAGCCATGAAGTCGCTGAAACCATGCTCGGCCATATAGTCGGCAGCGCAGTCGAAAGAGCCTATCTCCGCACCGATTTCTTGGAGCAGCGTCGTGTTCTGCTTGAGCGCTGGGCATCACATCTGACGCTGGGGTCGAATTCTCCTGTTCAACTGGTGGGTACATGACCCAAGAAAAACGCTATCTCCCGCTGTTTGATGAAGACGGCACGTGGGCCCTCCAACGTCCAGATATATATGTCCTGATCCGCATGTCCGTGCGGGACGATCAGGGAGGCGGTGTCGTCGAGCAAACCTACAAATATATGGCTGAAAGCTCCGACAACACTCGAACTAGATTGAACGAAGTGGAAGCCGTACTCGAGCGGAAATACATTCGCGGACATATGACCGATCGGCGATATGCTGCAATGGTCTTGATGCAATTGGTGCGTCTTAGCTTGAATAACCAAGAACCTACCCTTGGCAATGCGCTCAAATTGGTCGCCCCTACACTGCGAGAAGAAAACCCACAGACTAAAGAAGAATCGCTTTTGGACCGAGCAAAGTCTGCCTTCAGCAAATGGCGCAGTACGTGCCATCTACAAGCAGCTTTTCGAGCCCAGATCGGGGATGCCGAAACCTTCGAAGCAGATCACGAACGGTTCCACAATTTCCTTGCGAAAGCAAAGGCGCTGGAGATGTTCATGGATGACACATGTGCGCGAGGAAGACTGAAGTGGAATCCATGGCGTGTTCCGGAGCAGATTGCTCCGGTTTTTTCAGGGCAAACGACGCGCTTAAGTGTTAGAGAGCGAGCGCTTATCACCGTGCCAGCGTGGCAGCCGTAGAAGTGCACTCGACTAGACCATCCTTCTGACTGTTTTTGCCTTGGGTGCGGTGGCGTTCTATAGCCTTGAAAGGCCTACGAACACCCTCAACGCGGGGCCCTATCCCGCAAATTCGCCCCAGTAGCGCTCAGTTTCTGAACATCTTGATCTGGGTAAAGGCGCGCTGGGTCAAGTAATGGGTTTCTGGAAAATGCGTCAGACTGCTGCGCCATTCCGATGTATCGCGCATAAACTCGGAAGAAAAATCAAAAAAAAATGCGGAAATTTTGGCTTTTTCTAAATTGAATCAATGACGCCTTTTTACGAGCGTATGGATAAACAAAGCATAGCAAACCCAAAAGAAGATATGTTGATAGGACTGTGTGAACTAGCTCTTGGCCGGAGACCTCCAACTTCTAAGCGCAGAACGAAGATTTCCGGGGTTCAGGTTTAGCAGCGAAAAAGGGGGGGAAAAACTTTCCCCCGCGAAGCCCCAGACGAATTCGCCTCTAACGGCCTCAACCAAAATCTCCTGGAGGCACCTGAAGACATGTCGACTCAATCAATTTCTCCCTGCGCTAGCGTTGACCCGTTGCTCAAGGTTGGTGAAGCAGCTGAGATGCTCGCGATCAGCGTGCCCAGCTTTTGGCGCCGTGTGGCGGATGGCTCAGTTCCAAAGCCTATCAAACTTGGGAAATCGTCTCGCTGGCTCCACTCGGAAATACTATCCGTGATCGAGGACGCGAAAGCTCGCCGCTAAAGCAAAGTTGCAGCTGAGCCGGGTCGCCCAAATGGTGACCGGCTCGTCAATCTCTCTAACAGGCTTCGGTATAGAACGCCATTGAGCTGACGGCGTGATCGGAAGCCCTGTCTCCTAAGGAATTCCCATGAACGGTGAAATGGTATTTGCACAGTTTGGTCTGCAAGAGATGATGCGTGAGTTCCGAAAGCTTGAACTTTCAGAGCTTGGGCTGCTCATGCGCATCGTGCTCGAAAACTGTTTGATGCAGGGGCCGTTAGAACGCGATATCGCCGCGCTTCCAAGGCTTCTCGGGTGCAAGACAAACAAGACTCTTCTACGCCAAATCGATGAGCTTAAGAAGAAGGGCGTAGTGCGGGAAACCGAGGAAGGCCTCATTGCAAACATCGCAGAAATCGCTATCGAGCATTTTCAAAGAAACTCTAAGAACGGCACGCGCGCTGTCAACGCCCGCAAAGACCGTCAGAAGTCTTACTATGCATCAGAAAAACAACAATCTGATACACTGATGGCGCAGGGCACTGTGAGCGAAAATCCCACTTCTTTCTTAGACCACCCGCACCCGGCAAATAAGAAGGGGGAGTCTGTCACCTTGCCCATCGATCAACTAATCGAAAATCTTAAAAGCCTTGCAGAGCGCGCTGGGCGCCGGAACTTGGCAGATGCACTGCGCGAATTTAAAGAGAAGAGCCTTGTCGAGACTTGGCTCGCGCTCCCGTTACCGCCTGAAAAGATCATCGAGAAAATTGCCAAAGTACTAAACATAAAGACCACTAAAAGTAGCGAACGGATCTCCTCCTGGAAGTACTTCGATGTGGCGATTAAGAAGATGGCGAACGCCGATGGTCCACCGTTTCAGTAGCGCGCAAGAATTGCGTTCGCACGACAATCTGATTAGGCGAGATGTCCAATTTAATGCGGACATCCGCTCTGGGCTTTTCGGGAACTCCATGGGGTCTTACTTAGGATACCAAAAAACATGACATTTGGAGCGAAAAATTCGAGAACGGCGTTTGATCGAGACGAGGAAAAGATCCCGCAACAAAAGGGGCGCTACCCACAGGTAAAGCCACTAGTTCGAAGCTGTCCGTTCGAGCTGGTTACTGGGCGCCGCCATCTTGATCTCTGCGTAGACTGCCTTTCCAAAAGTTGTGAGGACTTGCGCACCTTGGGGCTAAATGATGATGGAAAGCCGTTGTCTCCATCCGCGCGTGCGAGGTGTGGAGCCAAGACCCGCAAGGGATCAAGTTGCACATTGCCAGTTACGCCGGGCAAGTGCCGTTGCCGATTCCACGGCGGCGCGTCTACGGGACCAAAAACTACCGAAGGCCGTTTGCGCATTGCTGAAGCCCAGCGCAAGAGGTGGGCTAGCCGTTGGTAGTTTGATTTAAGAGGGGCCGGAAATCGATACCGCTATGGTCTCAGGTCATCGCGACAAAAGACGCGGTGGCCGCGAGAACTGTCCTGAAGCATTGGGGGTGTTTAAAGTCGTATCTAGGTTTTGATGTCCACCCAGAAGTTGGAATGCCCCCACGGCATCGCTCAGGGCTCCTGTTCCGCCCATAAAAGGCTTCTGAAAGTATTCAATTCTAGATGCCATCCAATGATTTCGAGCAGCAACCTCCCCAATATAGTTCTTGGAAGGTGCCGCTCGTATCAACACACCGGTGCTTGCGGAGGCAAAGATAAAAAACCAGTGTAAAGAAACAGAAATTTAACTTTTTGTGACCATTGTCCCAAACTGTGGAGTGAGTGGTGGCGGGATGCGATCCATTCAAGCGCCACCGGTTTCCGCGCGAGATCATCTTGCTAGAGGTTCGCTGGTACTGAAGCTACCCGCTGTTGAGCCGGGATGTGCGAGACATGTTGGCCGAGCGAGACGTTGCGGCCAACGCGTTGGATATACATCACTGGGTGCGCAAATCTATAGTCACTCAAGGAGCGACTCTCACTTGAAAGCTCACCGCACCTAGCGCCCCAGCCGGATACAAGCCGTAGCATTCCCAACGAAGGCCACCCGAATAGCCAGGGCTATTGGCGGTCGGCGATACGATTGAACAGGCGACCCCACTTGAGACCGTTACTGGGCTAGGCACTGGACCGGCGAGCACCGTGTAGGGCGGCGTCTTGTCGAATATCTGGATATCCGCCGCCGGCAGCGTTCCGGTATTCTCGATGTAGATCCGGTATTCGAGCACATCTCCAGCGCCCGCGCCGTTGCTGATCCCTTCGGGTGTGCCTCGGGTCACGTTGCGGACCGTTTTCGACAAGGACAACGTTCCTTGCGAAGCCTCGACGGTGACACGATCAAGGTTGCGATCCTCTTCAGTAATGCCGGGGCCGTCATAGGTTGTGACCGCTAGCAGGTCGAATGCGTAATAGGAGCCCTGAGGCAGCGCCGAGGATGCAGATACCCGCGCAACAAGGCAGATCATCGTATCCGCGTCGACCGCCAGCGCATCTGTAACCGGTTGATCCGCTGTGCCGTCGCAGGACGGATCGAGGTAGATCGCGGCCGAAAAGCCCCCGCTGACATTGCTGTCCTGCGCGTCCACCGCAAAGGCGACCGATCCGGGCGCGTTGGCGATGTATTCGTGGCGCAACCCCACGACTTGTCCTGCCCGGATGACGCTTTGCTGATCTTCGTTGAGCCGGGCGCCCGCAATCAGCCCCATGTCTAGACCCGCGTAGCTTTGCCCTGCTTCGGGAGTGAATGTCACGCTGCCGTCGCGCGGATCGGGGTTTGACAGGCCGGGCAGCGCGGGCTGTGCCTCCGACACCAGATAGATGCCCTCCATCGGCTGCACGGTAATGGTCACTGCGTCGGCGTATCCCCCGGGCAGAGTCAGCCTCCAGTGCCCGTCGGCCGTCAGGGGAGGGGTGTCGATCAACACTCCGACCGCGTCGAAGGCCTGAACAGTGGCGCGGTCCGTGCCGGCCTCGCTTCCACCCTGAAGCCCGTCATAGGCGGTGGCATTGGCACCATTGTCGAAGAACACTGTACCGGAAAGGGTGGCGCCCGATCCGACGAGCGCAACGGTCGCGCTGGCTTCGTCATCATCGGCTATCCCGTCGCCCAGATCGTCAATCAGGACACCCGTCTGCGGATCGCTGTCCGGATCCGGGAGGTCGGATGCTGTGATCTCGGCGGTATTGGTGTGCTCGCCGGTGTCGCGCATGGTGACGCGGATGGTCAGGCTGTGGCTGCTCCCCCCAACGACATCGCCCAGCGTCCAGAGACCGGTGCCGCTGTCGTAGCTGTCGGTCTGGGCTGCGGCATTGTCCGAGACATAGGCGAAGCCGTGGGGGATCAGGTCGCGCACTGCAACGCCGGAGGCGACGCCCGACCCATCATTTGTGACAGTCAGCACGAAATCCAGCTCTTCTCCGGCAATTGCCTCGCTTGTGGGCTGGCCGCTTGCCGCGCTCAGGACGGTCTTGGCAAGCGACAGATCCGCTAGCGGCACGCCGGGGTTAAAAAGAGTAACCAGATAGTCTTCGACCTCGCCGTCCAGGTTCAGCCCGTCGAATGGATCGGAGGTCAGTGCACTGGTGGTAGACCAGCGAATTCGCGCGTAGGTGTCGCCGTTGCCGATATTGGCCGGAACCGCGATATTCAGGGTGATTTGGTTGTTGAAAGCGCCGTCGGTGTCGCCGGTGCCGCCATCACGGTAGTCCAGCGCCACTTGTTCGTTGGACCCGAAGTTGCCGTTTTGGTTGAAGTCGATCCAGACCTGCAGGTTGGTGACCCCGGGCACGAGAACCGGCAGGCCTAGGTCATACTGGACGCTCAGAGTCTCGTGCGTGCGCACGGTGATCGGCACGATGGTTCCGGCGACCAGCTCTGGGAAGGCGGTGACCGCGTCCTCGTCGTCAATTCCGTCGATGTCGTCGCCCTGAGCGTCGACGCTGAACTTGGTTGTGGTTTCGGTGTCTGGAAGCCCGTTGCCAAGGTAGATCTCGGGCACAACCACATGGCGCGGGTCACCGTAGCTTGCGGGCGCATCGCCCCGGTCGATCAGGACGGCGGCGACGATGACGAAGGAATGGTCTTCGACCTCGCCATCGAGTGTAGGGGCCGAGCTGCCAAGGCCCGCCTGACTGGCCCAGCGAAAGCGCGCATAAGTCGTGGAGGTCGTGGCGTCGTCGGGTATGGTGACGGACACTTGCACTTCGCCGTCGCCGGCGGCGATGTCGCTTCCTGTGCCGTCGTCCCGCAGATCGACGGCCACCCGCTCTACTGCGGTGTTCTCAAACAACCCGTTGCCGTTGAAATCTAGCCAGGCCTGCAGGTAAGCATCGCCCGCGACCTCAACGTTGATCGTGACGATGGTGCCTTGGGTCAGCACCGGAAGCACCACGCCATCTTCGTCGTCTGCACCTGCCAGATCGTCGCCAGTCGCGGTGAGGTCGGATTGCGTGGAGGGCTCGGCGTCTGGGGCCGCAGTGCCAAGATACACCGTCGGGCTGGAGACGATGGCGTGCGAGGGCGAAAGGTAGGTCAGCGGCGCGTCGCCAAAGTCGTAACCCAAGCTGTAAATTAAGTTCAGGCTCACAGTGTTGGACTGAAGCCTCGTATCGAACGTTTGGCCGAGCTCGCCCACTCCGGCGACGGCGGCGCCGGTCAGCCCTCCGGCAAGGATGTCGGCCGCAGTCACGGTATAGTCGGCGGTACACTCGACGGTGCCGCCGGTCGGCACCTCGGATGTGATCGCCGGGCAGGTCACTGTCCCGAGGGTGTCATCCTGGATAACAATTTCCTGTCCAACGTTGAAGGGCAGGGTTCCTTCGTTGGTCACGTAGTAGGTGTAGGTGATCGTGGTGCCCGGTTCGGGCAACTCATCGGGATTGGAGGTCTTTACCAGCGATATGCTCTGGTCGAGTGAGAAGTCACTTGCTGCCAGGACACCGATGCCCCGGGCCGCCGGGTCGTAGGAAATCAGGGTTCTCACGTTGCCGATGGACTCGTCGAACAACACGGTGACCGAGGACGTGCCGTCAGGGAACGTCGCTCGTACCGTTCCAGTGTCGGTGTTGTTGGACGTCGGAGAGATGGCGGGCCCGTCGAGGTATATACATTGCACCTGGTTGGCGTTGAGAAGTCCCGTCGTTCCCGAGCCGGGACCGGGACCGATGAGGAACGTAGGCGTTGAGGATACTGCAGCCAGCGCCGGGTTGCCGTTGTCGCCAGTGATCGTCACGAAGTCGCAGCGGTCCGACGCAGCATTCAAGTCGGCCGGATCAATATCGACGATGTCGAGTTGGAGGCCGTCGACGGCAAGGGGTATTCCACCGTAGGAAAAGCTCAATCGCGTCGTTGCCGTGGAGTCCCCTATTCTGCCTAGGTTTGGCAAAGCATCCACAATCAGGCCGAGCGATTCGACATTTCCGCCAATCAGCGAGGTGTCGTCGGGAGATACGATGCCGCCGCCCGAAGTAAACGTACCGCTCACTTCGATCCGTGTATCGACCTCGAAGCCGTACTGGTCCTTTAGGGTCGCGGTCAGCGGCGCGGTCGAACCTGCGGGCCAGTCGATCACACCCCAGTCGAGCGTAAAATCGCCGGCCTTCAGGTCAGAGGCGATGAGCGCGGCTAGCGCCGCAGTTAAGCAAAAAATCGACCGGCGGGAGTGATGAGCTCCGGAATTGAACACGATGCGCACCTCTTGTTCCGTTCATGACAGGCAGGCCTCGACAGGCGTCGGGCACTACGGAATATGTCGCACGGCCGGTAAGGAAAGGTCTAAGGCGCAGCCGGACAGTCGGAATATGCAAAAGGATAGGCGCGGCTTCGTGTGCTCGCTGGCTAGGCGTTCGCTGTCGTCCACAGGGACAGATTTTCGAACCGACCTATAGCGCGGCGTTAGTGCGGCATCGCCTACTGACGAACTTTGTGGTGCCAAGCCTTCTGGGTCTCTTCCCAGACTTCAGGCAGGAGTTCCACCATTTCGCGAGCTTTTCCAAGCTGGCCCATTTTGCAGGCGCTTTCGATTTCTTGAAGAATCCCATGCAGGCGGGTTGCTCCGAACATCCCGCACATTCCGGCTGCGGCATGGGATTTGTCTCTTAGCTCTTCGGCATCTGTGGCTTCGGTGAGCGCGGGAAGTTCGTCGTCCATCTTGCCTATCAGTGTCGAGATTCGTTCAGTGAGTTTGTCGCGTCCAAGCAACTCAATTAGCTGGAATATCTGCCTGCTGTCGATGGAAGCGAATTTCGAGGGGCTTGGGTTGGGCGTGGAGGTGGCTAAAACTAGTTTAGGAGCCTTCTCGTCGAGCAGAGAATTGAGCGTCTCGGCCAGCGTATCCATCTCAATTGGCTTCTGAATGAAGCCGGACATGCCGATTGCGGAAAACTCCCTTCTCTCTGCAGGTAGAGCATGCGCAGTAACCGGTATGATAATTGTATCGGTGTTGGGTCCGTTCCCCGACTTAATTGCTTGCGTTGCCTGCAGCCCATTAACCCCGGGCATGGAGATATCCATGAGGATTGCGTCAAATTTAGTGTGCGAGGCCACGTCGATCGCGTCCTGCCCCCCAGAGGCAAGTGTGACTTGGTGACCGAGGCGCTGTAACATTACGCTGAGGAGATTTCGGTTTATCCTATTGTCGTCGACGAGTAAAAGATCGCTCGATTTTTGTGGCGAAGCAATCTTGATCTCATCTTCCGGTAAGGACGCCGTTTGGGACGTGGCTATTTCGACGGGAATATCGAAATGGAAATTCGCACCGTTGCCGAAAGTCGACTTGCACCCGATATTCCCACCCATGCTTCGAACCAGACGCTGTGCGATCCCCAAGCCCAACCCGGTACCGCCGGTGCGCCTTTCGTAGCGGTTGTCCAGAGAGACAAAGTCCTCAAAAATCTTTGGGATGTCCGCTTCAGCGACGCCCTCACCGGTATCAATGACTTCAAAGCTGGCGTGATCCTTACCATCGCTCGTCTCGCTTGGTCTGTAGTAGGCTTTAAGGGTGACATCGCCGCCAGGGGCAAATTTGATCGCGTTGTTGATTAAGTTCACCAGAACCTGCTGGATCGTGCGGGGGTCAATCATCACGAGCCGATCATCCAGTCCCTGCTGGTCCAGTATCAGCCGGACATCGCCAGCGTTCGCCAGCGGTTCCATCATTCTAAACAGCCCCGAGGTCAAGGCGGTCAGGTCGCAGGGTTGAGCATTGCGCTCCGTCCGTTCGGTCTCGCTACGCTCGATGGCAAGCACATCGTTGATGTGCTGAAGCAGGATGTCTCCGGAAGCGAGGGCAGCCGTCAGAAAGTCTTCTTGTTCCTTGTCGAGGGGGCTTCCTTGCAGCAATTGCAGTGCTGAGAGAACACCATTCAGAGGTGTGCGCATCTCATGGCTCATCATTGCAAAAAAGCGGGATTTCTCGCGATAAGCTTCGAGCGCCGCATCGCGGGCTTGAAGGATCTCCTGCTCTTTCTGCTTTTTCTCGGTCATGTCGCGAATGTAGGAGACGAATACTGGACCATTGTCCGAGCGTGCGAGCGACACGGAGAGTTCGACCGGAAATACCCGGCCGTCGCGGGTCATCATCTCGTACTCGCGGCGGCCTACTTCCGCAAAGGACGTCTCTCCGGTTTGTCTGAAATGGTCGAGATTCTGCCGCTGCTGTTCTCGCAGATGCTCTGGCACGATTAGGTCGGTGAAGGAGTGCCCCAGCGCCTCATCGCGCGAAAACCCGAAGATTTCCTCGGCTGATCCATTGTAGTCACGGATTAAGCCCTTTTCGTCAATCACCACCACAGCGTCGAGAGAGGCGCGGAGCGTCGTAGCGAGGCGAAGTTGGTTCTCTTCGGCATTGTGGGTTGCGATGCGAAGGTTTTTTGTCTGTCGCCCGAGACGAAAGACCGCGAAAATCAGCGTCACAGTGACCAGGAACACTACGGCAGCCAGGATCTCGATGAGCCAGACGATGCGTTGTCTTTCCTGCTCTGCGGCATTGGCAGCTGTTGAGATCGAGGTAAGAGCAACGTCTCGCGGAAGGCCGTCGATCTGTTTCAAGCTGCGCCTGAATGTCTCCAAGTTGGTCAGGAGAGAACTGTCGCCTCCGTCAACGATAGGGACGAGCCGATCTAATTCGGAGCGAATTTGGCTCACCTCCGCAGCCACGGTGACGCTTGACTGCATGCGATCGGCGATCTCGATACGGCTGTAAAAAATATCGAAGCGTTTTCGCAATTCGCCAAGCGCATCAGCATCGCCGGAGTGGGCGCGGTCTAGGGCGCGTTCAAGTTTAAGGAACTCGACCTCAAGTTGGGAATAGACCCATTCGCTATTGTCGCTTCGTGCAGTGTCGAGCGATTTGATGCTGCTCCAGACGCTGAATGCAAGAAAACCAGCAAGCGCTAGACCCAGAGCGAGGGGCAGGACCAGAATTGACCTAGTCCTGCTGCGCGCATCAGCTTTGCTCTGCGGCATTGTCTGTCCTTCCAGATTCGCTCTATTCGATAGTAAGCCGATCAAGCTGCCAGATCGAGCGACTGAAATACGTTTCAGTCTGGAACTTCGGGTCACTGTCATAGGGGTAGACGATCCAGAGCGGGCCTTTGCCGCGGCGCGACATCTCTTCGCTATTCCGCTCATAGGCGATGATTGGCCCGCCTTGGATGGCGTCCGAAACCGGAATTTCAACGCTGTAATCGTTGATTGCGGTCGCGCGAATGGTGCCCTCGACGGTGCCCCGCGCCGCCATGAAGTCATGCAGGGAGACGCCGACGAACCGTTGTGGACCTTCAGTCCAGATCGTGCTCGTTTCTATCACGCTGACAGGAAGGGCGCGCAAGTCGTTAAAAGTGTAGGCTTCCTCTGTACTGCCGGTAGTGATCGACAAGAGGATCTCGTCCGCCGCTTGCGCGCTCGCCGACCAGAGCATCGCGCTCGCCATGACCGCAGCGTTCTGAAGAATTTTTCTGGGTCGCATCATTTCTGCCTCCATCTATGATGATAGATGTTTACGCTGCTGCGATCTTCGGAGGGACAGAGCAGAAGTATAATGGCGCTATACTATCGTATAGATGGGATGCGGCTGCATAGGCGCGTCGCGATCGTTCGCCTTTGAGTATACTGTTCGGTGAAGAGTCTATAGCAATAAAGAATTGAAGGCGGGGGCCACGGAGGACAACACGATGACGTTGAATATCTTGATCGTGGACGATCATGACATGGTGCGCGAAAGCATCGCAATGTTCCTGGACGCGGACGGAACGACGAATACGGTTGCAGCAGGTCACCTGAAGGAAGCGCTGGAGCTGATCGCCAAGGACGGTCCATTCGATCTGGTTCTGTTGGACTATACCATGCCAGGAATGAAGGGATTGGAAGGGTTAAAGGCGACGATCGCTGCCAATGGCGGCAAACCGGTCGGCTTAATATCTGGTACCGCCACAAGACTGATTGCAGAACAGGCCTTGGAAATGGGAGCAATCGGATTTTTACCAAAGACGCTCCCGGTCAAATCTCTTGTCAATGCCGTGCGCTTCATGGCCGCCGGTGAGACCTATGCGCCGTTGAGCTTTATGTCCGGAAAGGATGATCCCGAAGAAACTGATTTCGAGAAGGATCTTTCGGAAAGGGAAAAGCAGGTCCTGCGAGGTTTGATGGGGGCGAAGTCCAACAAGGAGATCGCGCGTGATCTGGAACTGCAGGAGGTCACGATCAAACTGCACGTCAAAACCTTGTGCAGAAAGTTGGATGCGCGGAATCGGACCGACGCCGCTATGATCGCGCGGGATGCCGGGTTCATGTAATTTCCACTAGGCCGCCAGTATCAGGATCTTGTCTTTCAAGGCATGCGCTCAGGTTCACTGGGCGCATTTCGTGTTTTTTGGACTTCATGCCCCTTCGTATCTGAATGCAGGCACGCGCGAATAACCGGTTTACAAGCCCTAGGATGGGGCCGTTTTTCAGCCGAATCTCAGTAGATCTATTTTCGATCCCAATTCCCAAGTCACTGGGATTTTCCTGTCCTTGCCAATCATCTTATCTGCGGAAGTCGTAAAACCGGTCGCACCCCGGTAGGTCAGTCTATCCCAAAGCATACCCTCATGCCTGCACGATCAGCACGATAGCCCTTCGCGCAACTGCAGAACGTGCTCTTCCCGGACATCATGCAGTTACGGCGCCTCCTGATTGAGAGCGTCGCCAACGCAACCGCCGGTCTTTGTCCCGGCATTCAAGGGAAGACATCCATGTTTATCCAAACTTCCAAGCTTTCCCGAGCGGTGGCTGCCGGGATCGCTCTCGCCCTGATCGGTAGCGCAGCTCACGCCGACTCTCTGGTCAGTGACTTTTCTTTCCGTGTGGTCGAGTCAAACGAAGAGGGTTCTGAGGAACTCGTCGAGCGTGAATCGGTCCGCCCCGGGGAGGTCATTCAATATCAGATCCGGCACGAAAACGGGACCGACGAAGATCTCCCGGGTCTCATCGTCCAGGCGCCCGTTCCCGAGGGGGTTACCCTAGCCCTGGACGGCCAGAGCAGTTCGACCCCCGCCGTCTTCGAGGTTCAGGCCGAGCTCGACCCCGAGCAAGACGGCCTTGAATGGTCGACGCTTCCGGCTGTGCGCAAGGTTTTGGGTGAGGACGGTGCGCTTCACGAGGAGCCGCTCCCCGAGGCGGAAGTCGCCGCCGTGCGCTGGACCCTTTCCGAGCCGCTCGAGGCCGATGAGATCGCCCTGAACATCTACCGCGTTCGCGTCAACTGATCGCGCCCGCCCGAACACATCCAACAGTCTGGAACTGAGGAACCAATACAGTGTCTTATCAATCTCTTATTATGCGCTCGGCAAGCGCGGTGGCTTTCAGCGCCGTGCTCGGCGCAGTAGCCTACGCGGCAGCGCCCAAAGCCGGGTCGGTCATCGGCAACCAAGCCGTGGCCACCTACACCAATTCGGTCGGTGACACGATCACCGTGACGTCGAACACCGTCGAAACCATTGTTCAGCAGGTAGCGGGCGTGACCCTCACCTCAGACAACAACGAGACCATCGCCCCCGGCGGCAAGGCATTCCTGCCGCATATCATCACCAACGAAGGCAACGGCCCGGACAGCTTTGTGCTGACCGCCGTCGAAACCGACACCGGCAGCCTCGATACCTCGGCGCTGGTCTTCTATCCGGACGCCAATATGGACGGTATTGCCGACAGCGCGACCCCGATCACTAGCACCCCGGCACTGGCGCCCGGCGAACAGTTCGGGGTTGTGATCGAGGCGTCTGTGCCTTCGACCGCGACCGGGTCCGACACGATCACCATCATCTCGGTCTCGGCTTTGGACGGGGCGGTTTCGGCCACCAACACCGATACGCTGACCATCTCGAACGGCGCGATCGTGGAACTGGTCAAGTCGATGGTGGCCGACGCTGCCTCGGGCGGAAACCCGGGCATCGTCGATGCGGGCGATACGGTCACCATCACGCTGACCTACTCCAGCACGGGCCTGCAAGCCGCCAATAACTACGTGGTCCAAGACATCCTCGACGGCAACCTCGTTTACCTGCCGGGCTCGGCAACATGGTCGGACGCCGCAGGTGCGCTTGACGACGACAATGCCTCAACTGCGGTCGACGCCACGAACGGCGGCGGCGAGACCTTCGCCTGGGATTATGACGACTCGCAGACCGTCAACTTCAGCCTGTCCTCGGTCGGCTCGGGCCGTTCAGGCAGCGTGACCTTCCAAGCGGTTGTGGCCAGCACTGCGGATGCCGGGATCATCACCAACACTGCGACGCAGGAAGTTGATGGCGCGGCGTTCCCGTCATCGAACACGGCTTCGATCACGGTCGACAATCAGTATGCTGTCGCCGTCTCGGACACCGCGATGAATTCCGACGGCTCTGACAACTCCGCCATCGCATCGGCCACCGATGACGACGCGGCGAATGACGATGTCGTCACCGAAAGCGGCGATGTCTATCAGGGCGGTGTGATCCGGCAGGAATTTGTGCTGACCAACCTGTCGAACGAGGCAGACAGCCTGACGCTCGATGTGTCCAACGTCGATTTCCCGGCCGGAACGACCTTCCGTTTCGTCGGGGCAGACGGTGTCACGCCGATTGTCGGCTCGGTTGGACCACTCGGCATCGGTGAAAGCGCCAAAGTCACCATGATCGCGACGCTGCCGACCGATCTGGTGCCAAGTGCAACCACTAACTACACCGCCACGATCACAACCACCTCGGACGGGTCCGGTGTCTCTGACACATCGACGGCGGAATTCACCGGCGCGGTCCTCGCCGCCTCAGTCGACCTCGAGAACAATGTTGTCGGCTCCAAAGGGGACGGCCCGGCGCCGACAAATGGTGGGGTGCCCTGGGTGAGTACCGCCACTGATCCCGGCCAGCCGATCGTCTTTGACATGGTCGTGCAGAACGAGGGGCCGGTTTCTGACAGCTACAACCTGTCGCTCGCGCAGCAGTTGCCTGACGGCTGGACCTTCGAGTTCCGCCTTGCCGACGGTAGCGTGATCACAAACTCCGGAACCATCCCGGCCGGCGGCAGCCAAAGCTTTCAGGTCATCGTAACGCCGACTGATGATGCCGCCCCGGGTGACACACTGGTCGATATTGCGCTGGTCTCTTCGGTTTCGGGGCAGGGTGATCGGATCGTCAACCAGGTATCGGTGAACGAGATCTACGATGTTCAGATCATCGACGACCAGAGCGCCCAAGCATCACCTGGCGGTATCGTGGACCTTCTGCACACGATCACCAACGAAGGCAACGTGGCGATCACCGAAGGGGCGATCACCGAAAGCGGGCTTTCGAACTTCTCGGGCGCCATTTTCTGGGACCAGAACGGCAACGGCGTGATCGATGCATCGGAACCGGTGCTCGACAACTTTAACGACCTGACCGACGGCATCTCTGCTGGCGTCAACGGCCTGGCACCGGGCGAAAGCATCTCGGTGATCTACCGTGTGCAGACCCCCTCGACCTCGACCACGGGTCTGACCGAGATCGGCACCCTTGCCCTGGGCGCGTCGCTCAACTCCGGGACCGCAACCGATGCCGACACCGCCGACAACGCGGTTGAGGATAGGGTCGTGATAACATCGGGTGACATGACGCTGACTAAGTATCAGTACATCGATGTCAATTGCGACGGGTCGGTGGGTAGCTTCAGCAAGAGCCGTCAGGATGTCGAACCGGGTCAGTGCATACGCTACATGGTCGAAGCCGAGAATACCGGTGCGTCGGAGGCAACAGACGTGACCATCTCGGATGCGGCGCCAGCGTATACCACTATCATTGATTGTGGTGGTGACTGCACCGAAGGCCTGTTCCCGGCTGGTAGCACCTCGGTGGTGACGCCCAGCAACGTGTCGAGCGAACATGGCACGGTCCTCCCTGGTGGGTTCGCCCGACTAGAGTTCACGGTTCGCGTGAACGACTAAGCGGCCCACGGCACCCTCGGGGTCCAATCCCCCCCCCCTGATCCCGAGGGTGCCACTTTCCCCATTTATTCACCTGTTTATGGAGCGATCTGATGCGCGGTTTTCTTCAAACGGTCTCCCTGTGCGCGGGCAAAGTTCTTCGGACTGCCGCACTGATTTCGGTTCTCATCGCCGGATCTGCAGCGGCAACGCCAGTTCCTGCGGGAACCATGATCCGCAACATTGCAGAGACCACCTATTTTAATCCCCGACTGGGCATTGTCGAAACTGTCCGCTCGAACCCCGTTGAAGCTCTGGTCGCTGCCGTTCCGGACCTCTCGGTGCAAGGCTTCACCGAACTGCTTCTGTCGCGCGGTGCCATCGGTCAGTACTATTTCGAGGTCGTGAACACCGGGAATGCCGAGCTAGTCGCGACCATGCGCATTGAGGACCGAATCCTGCCAACGCTCACGTTGGATGGAAGACTGGTTTGGGACGTCAACGGCAACGGTGTGATCGATTCAGGCGATCAGGAACTGCAAGCGGCTACGCAGCTTGCTCTGCTGCCTAGCGACACGGTTGCGCTGATCTACGAGTTCTCGGTGTCGAGCGCGGTCGTTCCCGGGCAGTCGCTGAGGGCGGTTCTGCTTGTAGACGCCATGCGGGAGGGCATGGGGGGGCCAATGGTCAGTCGTGAGGCTTCCGGCCTGACCGAGATTGTGAGTGCCGCTCTCGAGTTGGAAAAGCTCCAGACAATTCGTCAGGTCGGAGAAGATGTTGTTATCGAATACACCCTGCGTTTGCGCAACAACTCCGATCTGGCCATTCCGGGCTATGCAGAGATCGATGGCGGCGTGTTGCGCATCGATGGACTGCCTGCACGCGGCGTTCTGGTTAAAGACCGTATTCCCCTGAACACCATCTTTCATTCGGTGATTGCGGAAGGCGGTATGACGCCGCTCTACCATCAGCGCGGTGACGCCCCGAACGACTTCCGACGGTTGGCTCCGGCAATTGATGAGATTGATGTCGTTGCATTTTTTCATGAGGGAAACTTTCCGATCGGGCGGTCTAGCGACCCGGTATTCACCGTACGTGTGCCGCAGATCTTGGGCAACGTCACGGTTCGGAACACGGCAGAAACCTTTCTTGGCGTGGACGCAGTACAGCGTTCCAACACGGCCATCTTTTCACAAGACGGGACACACCGGGGGCTGCTGTCCTTTGTAGATCCTCTAACCGGCGAAGATGAGGAAATCGGCCAGCCGGGGGAAGACAGCCGTTTGCGTCTTACTGCGGGAGCGTGCAATCGCGCAGATGCAATCGAGACGGTTTCGCTCACACTGCGCAGCGTGATGACTGGCGATGTCGAAACCGTCATCGCGGCCGAGACAGGAGCGAACACCGGGGTGTTTTTGACCACGGCGATCCCTCTTGCCCGGATGGATCGCATCTTTCCCGGCGATCAGGTCATGGCCACTGATAATGGCGACCGGGTAATCGCGACGGCGACTTGTGGCGAGGGCGAGATTGAGGGCTCGCTGATGGTTGCGCCAGGGAACTTCCTGTTCAATTCTCTGACCAATGCTTCCGTAGAAGGAGCCGCGATTGCGCTGATTGACGCACTCACCGGGCGCGAAATTGCGCGAACCGAGACCGATCCGCGTGGCTTCTTCACCTTCGGCGATGTAACCGCGGGGGAGTACCGCTACGTGCTTGTCGAAACGCCCGCTTGGGAATACCCGTCTGTGCGGGTGGATTTTGCCGGGTTTGGCCGGACTGTCGCCGATGCCGGGTACGGAGCTGCATTCCGACATTCCGGCGGAGCGCTGTTCGTCTCCGATGTTCCTGTCGATCCACATTACGGTGTGCCTCTTGCTTTGACGAAGACCACCGACCGGGATCGGATTTCGCAAGGGGAGTTTGTAACCTACACGTTGACCCTGTCCAATAATATGGACCAGGCTTTGATCGGTGCAGAGCTCATGGACCGCCCGCCATACGGTGCACGGCTGGTCGATGGCTCTGTGACGCTGGATGGTGCGCCGCTTCCGAATCCGCGCCGCGATGCCACAGGCGATCTGGTACACGTATTGGGGGCCATCGAACCGCTGGCCAGCCACGAGCTGAGCTACGTGATGCTTTTCAGCGCTGTTGCCCGCGAGGGGCGTAACGAAAACACCGCGATCCTCAGTGGGCGCCAAGCAGGAACCGGAATCTTGCGACAGTCACCATTGGCGCGTGCAGTGGTGCGGCTGGACAATTCCGGTGGCGTCTTTGCCCGCGAGGGGACGGTGATCGGCTCTGTTTTTATGGATTGCGATCGCAACGGTATTCGCGGCGGCATCGACGAGCCCGGAATCCCCGGTGTGCGCATCGTGACGCAGGAAGGCCTCTCGGTCGTTACTGACATCGATGGAAAATATTCGCTCTACGGGTTGCGCCCCGTGACCCATGCATTTGTCGTGCAGGAGCAGACATTGCCGGTGGGTGCCGAGGTTTCCGTAACGCGCACGAATGATCTGCGCCTAGGCGGATCGCGCATCGTGCCCCTGCGTAAGGGCGAACTGCGCGCCGAACATTTCGCCGTCGAGCTCTGCACGCCCGAGGCGCTTGCAGAGGTTAAACAGCGTCATGATCGTTTTGAACAATCGGGCCCACTTCGTTCCGGCCTCGTCGGAGACTTGCCGATTGAGGCTAGCCGCCCGCCCGTGCGCGCGTCCCGCAGCGAAGTGGGTATCGCCACCACAACGCAGCTGACTTCGGATATGCTTGCGGTGACTGACGCGGCTCAGGTGCCTGAATCGCTGTCGCAAAAGGCGGCCATAACTGCCCGCAGCCGACCATTGGAAGGCCTGATCCGGTCTCTGGACAATGCTCCGGGTTTCATCGACTTGGAAGACGGCGCGGTGCTGAGCCGCCGCACGGCCAGCATTCGCATCAAAGGCAAGGCCGATCTGACCCTATCTCTTCTTCTAAACGGTCGAAAGCTGGGCGCCGACCGTGTGGGCGAGCGCAGTTCTTGGGAGAAGGGGAACGTGCAGGCGCTCGACTATGTGGCGGTCAGGCTCGACGCTGGCGAGAACAGGTTGACGCTGGTTGGGCGCGACAGCTTTGGCATTGAGCGCGTTCGCGAGGAAATCCGGGTGACGGCCCCGGGCGTTCCGGCGCGCTTTGAGATCGTTATTCCTGAAACCGCGCCGGCAAACCCGGCCTCGGCAGTGCTCGTGGTTGTGCGTGTGCTCGACGCCCGAGGGCTGCCGGTTACGGCTTCGGGCACGGTAACGCTGACCGCGCGCAACGCGCTGTGGGACGTGACGGACATTCGCCCGGGCATTCCGGGCGTTCAGGCCTATGTTGATAACGGCGAGGCTACCTTTAGCCTGACGCCGCCACAGGCAGCCGGTCCCGATCTTCTGAGCGTGAAAGGAACCTTTGGGGAAGCTGAGGCGAGGATCACCTTCACACCAGACCTCGATCAGCGCGTCCTGGTCGGTGTGATCGAAGGCGCGGTCTCACTGGGCAGTTCGGGAGGCGGCATTCTTCCGCCGGACGGGTTCAGCGAGTTTGAGGACTCCGCCACTGGCCTGCGTGGGGAGATCTATCTCAAGGGCGTTATCCGCGGCGACGTGTTGCTGACCCTGCGCTACAGCTCAGATAGGGATACCGAAGACCGCCTGTTCCGCGACATTCGTGGAGATGAATACTATCCGGTCTACGGCGATAACTCCGAGATCGGGGCCGATGCGCATTCCTCAGGAAATCTCTTTGTGAAGGTCGAGAAGGGACGGTCCTATGTGCTTTACGGCGACATCGCCATCGAGCCGGAAGCCAGTGCTTTCAAGCTCGGCGGAATGCGCAGGGTTGCGACCGGTACAAAGGCGCATTGGGAGAACGATCGCATTTCTGTGACGGTGTTTGCCGCTCGGACGGGACAGGAACAAGAGGTCGTGGAAATTCCGGGGCGAGGTATCTCGGGGCCATATGATATGAATCTGAACGGATACCTCGATGGATCTGAGCGCGTGGAAATTCTGGTGCGGGACGAGGAGGGTGGCGACATTCTCTCGAGCACGGCCATGCGGCGCGGAACCGATTACCTTCTGGACTTCTTCCGTGACACGATCACATTCGACGCCCCTGTGCGCCAGTTTGATGCGGACGGAAACCCAGTATCGATCCGCGTGACCTATGAGGTCGAGGAAGACGGAAGCGAGCGGTATTGGCTTTATGGAGGAGAAATCAACTATACCGTGACCGAGCGGACCACGATCGGCGCGCGCGCTGTTCACGCGGACGCGCCCGAGGGGAACCCGGCGCGGGAGCGTCTGCAAACCGCCTATCTGCGCCATGATCGTGGTGAAGGCGGAGTTTGGGAGGCCGAAGTCGCGCGGAGCGAGGATGAGACCGGACTTCGCGACACGGCAGCGCGCCTGTCCTACGATTTCATCTCCGAAACCGAGCGGCTGACGTTCGAGGCAATCCTTACCGGCAACAATTTTTCCGCAAACGGTGGTCTCGCGCGTCCAGGCACAAGCCAGCTCCGGTTGAGCTATGGTCTTGAGTTGGATCGTAAGAGTGATCTGTTGATCGGGGCCGAATGGACCCGCGATAGAACCAACTCATTGGATCGGCTGACACTCGACGCGCTCTACTCGCGCCGATTCAGCCCGCAGTTCCGCAGTGATCTGGGGGTCGAGTATCAGCGGGATCGTCGCGGAGCCGAGCGCGAGGACACCACCTCGCTCATTTTGGGGGGCCAATGGATGCCGAAGTCCAGGCATGGCACCACAATTGAAGCACGGCTGCGCTATCCTCTCGCTGGTCAGGATCGCGACCCCGAACTGACGGTGGGCATGTACAAGGAGCCGAAGCCGGGTTGGCGAGCGTACAGCGAAGCTGAACTGACCTTTGGCGATGATGCCATGATCACCCGATCGGTCCTCGGGTTTTCCTATGAACCGACTGAGTGGCTGCAGGGTTCTACTGAGTTCTCCCGAGGCGAGAACGAGTTCGAGACGACCCTGAACCAGTCGCTTGTGGCGACCTGGAAGCCGAATGCTCTAACCAGTCTTACCCTAGGCGTGGAGCATTCGCGGGAGGTGAAAACCAATGAGCACGAACTGACTTCGGTCGCATTTGGTGCAAAATGGGAAACGGGCGATGGCGCATGGGTAGGCGATGCTGATCTCGAATCGACAATCGAGCCGACTGGCCAGACCTACTATGCAAGCCTCGGCCTGGCGGGAGAGGTCACTCCGGACCTGACGGTTCTGGGCCGGACACGCCTCGCGGTCGACAAGCGCAACGGTGAAGATCACATTCGTCTGCGCACAAGAGCCGGGCTTGCCTACCGACCAGTTGCAGATCCCCGACTCGAGGTTTTGGCTTGGTACGAGCATCGCCTCGAAGAACGCTATGGCCGCTCGGAAACCCATGTATGGTCGGTGGACGCGTCCTATGAGGTTGACCAAGATTTGCGCGTGAATGGTAAATATGCAGGTCAGCATCAGGGTGTGGCGATCGGTTCGGATGTCTCCGCGGCGTCTACAACACAGTTGTTGCAGGCCGGAGTGAACTACGAGTTCGGGGATGATCGTTTCCAGATCGGGCTGAATGCGAGCCATCTCTGGGATGATCGGGGCAGCTCGGCGAGTGGCTTGGGCGCGGAGTTCGGCTTCTCTCCGCGCGAGGGTACTTTGCTGACCCTGGGCTACAACAAGTCGAACCGCGACATGCCGGGGCCCCATGACCTCTATCAGGACGGTTTCTATTTCCGTTTCAATCTCCTGCTCGACACCTCTCTCTGGGACCGGCTCGACGGCTTTCTGGATAGCTGATCGCAAAAGCCGCGCGGAGGGAGGGGCGCGGGCCAAATGTGCATCGGTGGCGTGGTCCCATTTTTTCTATGCGAATGGCGCGCAGGCGAGCACAGGGGCTGTGTCCTACTCCGGTCGAGAGGGGGGATATACTTTCGAGGGCCTGACTGTCTCTCTGCGCCCGTGAGGGCGGGGGGACGGGGTGGCACAATCGCTCCATGCTAAAGCAACACAATGGAGTGTGATATGACACGCAAAGGATACACTGCTTTCCTTGCAATTGCCCTGACAACGGCTTCATTCGGCGCCGAACTTGCCGCCGAACAATATTCGCTCGCGAACTACCGGAGCTTTTCGCAAAGCAATATCGGTTTTTCGCTGTTCCCGCCCGGCCCGGAAGACCGGATCCAGCTCAGGGCCATGCCTCGCGTGCCCGTCGCCGAACGCCAGAGGCGGGCCTTCGCCGCCTCCGGTTCGCAGGTGGGGCGGCTGAGACAGCTGATCGGCTGGGTCGATGCCGGACCCAAGGACTACGACGCCGTGCAGTTGGGGGCGCGGATCAGGCCTGTCAAGCGGCCGACCCAAATGACCATCGGCGAAATCCTGCGCTGGATCGACCGGACCCCCGGCCAGCAACATGCCATCGGCCGATACCAGTTCATCCCGGTCACGTTTCGCAATGTGGTGCGGCAGGCGGGGGTCGATCACGGCAAGCGCTTCTCTCCCGCGGTTCAGGACCGGCTGGCCGATGTCCTTCTCGAAGATGCCGGGCTGCCCGCCTTCTTGGGCGGAAAGATCAGCCGTCATCGCTTCATGGAGAATCTCGCGCGGATCTGGGCGGCCTTTCCCACCTCCAGCGGCCAGTCGCATTATCACGGTATCGCCGGAAATCGCGCGGTGATCAGCTGGAACGAGTTCGATTCCCACATGCTGACGATTTTCGCGGGCCTCTGAGGCCCGCATCGGGCGCAAGGGGGGAAATTGGCAGCTTCGGCTGCCATTTTCATATGCTCAGGTTACCAGGCGTATACGGAAGAATAGAGCGGCTATTCCGAAGTCGCCGTGAATTCGGAGCGGTTAAATGGGAGAGTTAATTTAATGATCTCAGGAGAATTAGTAATGGTTGTTCAATTTCGAAATGCCCGCCAAGCGGTTGAGGGTGCTTCTCGTGTGTCCCCGGCGCCTATCGCTTGCGTGCGCGTTGGCGAACATAGCACGGTGCAGGGCGAGCTTGTCTGGCAGCGCGGCGACTTAGCATGCGTGCGCGTCATATCTGAAATGTTCATCGGCAAGCGGATTTGGCCATCGGGTATGAGCCGCAGATAAAGCGTACGATACTTATGGTGGGTGCTTAGGTGATTAGTTTATTTGCGCATATTCCAGGCGGATTTGGCGGGTCCCCCAATGAGCTGGTCGCGGTTGTCGATGGTCAGACAATGCGTTCGCGCGCTGTGGTTAGTCGCTTTCGACTTAGCCTTCTACATCTGATCTTTGCCATCCCACCAAAATTGTAGGCCAGGACCTTATCTGACTCGCTTTCCCCCGGGAGGTTCGGTAAATTTAGTAGGGACTTACGACATTAGCGAATGGATGCTCTACAGGGGCGTCAATGCGGACTAGACTGGCTTGGAGGAGTGGTGGTTGAGTGACCTGCATTTTTTGAGCCGCATTCATCCGCTACCGCGTAAACACATCGGCAGATTGTCATAAGAGACCCGCGGAAGCCGCCCGCCTTGGGGGGCAGGGTGACGCCGGGCTCTTTGCCGATGAACGCCTCTTCCAATTCTACGACACCGCCCTGGCCGCTAAAGCCTGCCAGCACACCGTTACGCATACATTCGCGAATGCGGTGTGTCAGAAACCATGTGGACTTGTAGGTGGAGGCAGCTACGGTCACCTCGCCGAAAAGGTTAGGTAAGGTAAGGGCAAGTTCAGGAACTCTTCACGTCCTTGGCTCATGGAAAGTCCGATAACTCGGAGCAAGAAAAGGCTTCAAGCAATCCGGGGCAAAGAAAGTGGTAAGAATTGGATAGGGTTGGCGCGGCAACCTGCCGATTCCACGCTCCCTAGGAACTGCCTTTCCCGACCGAGCAAATGATGAAATGTAGTGAGGTCATCGCGGCCGGGAGGTCTGGCGCTAAGCGCGGCTAAAAGGTGGATTGAGGGGTGGGCTTAATTTACACAATCCCGGAAAAAATATGTGTTATCAATAATTTCTCGGGAAATATTGGTGCCCAGGAGAGGACTCGAACCTCCACACCGTTGCCAGTACTAGCACCTGAAGCTAGCGCGTCTACCATTCCGCCACCTGGGCACGTATCGTGGGGGTGCTCTAAGGCTCGGCTGGGCGGCTGTCAATCGCAATTTGGCGGAAACTCGGAAAATCCGCGCCATAGCTTGCCGAAGCTGGGGGTTTGGCCTTGTTACAGAGGCAGTGCGCGGGTACATCCTTTCAAAGAATAAGCTACAGGAGCGGCGAAATGTCTAAGCTGGTCACGATTTATGGCGGTTCGGGGTTTGTCGGACGCTATATCGCGCGTCGCATGGCCAAGGCCGGCTGGCGGGTGCGGGTGGCAGTGCGCCGCCCCAATGAAGCACTTTTCGTGCGGCCCTACGGTGTGGTCGGCCAAGTCGAACCGGTTCTGTGCAACATCCGTGATGATAACTCTGTGCGCGCCGCCCTGCGCGGGGCTGATGCGGTGGTGAATTGCGTGGGCGTGCTGGTCGAAAGCGGCAAAAACGGTTTCGACGCAGTCCAATCAGAAGGGGCCGAGCGCGTGGCGCGGTTGGCCGCCCAAGAGGGCGTTCCGCGCATGGTGCAGATCTCTGCCATCGGGGCCGACATGGACGCCGACAGTGATTATGCCCGCAGTAAGGGAGAGGGCGAAGCGGCGGTGTTGAAACATATGCCGAATGCCGTAATCCTGCGCCCTTCGATCATGTTCGGGCCGGAAGACTCCTTCTTTAACCGTTTCGCGGGGATGACCCGTATGGGGCCGATCCTGCCCGTGGTGGGGGCGAGCACAAAGTTTCAGCCGGTCTATGTTGATGATGTGGCCAAGGCGGCCGAGAAGGCCGTTCTTGGCGGCGCGGCGCCGGGCATTTATGAACTTGGTGGCCCGGATGTGGAGAGCTTCCGCGGGTTGATGCAACGGATGCTTGATGTGATCCACCGTCGCCGGCTGGTTCTGAACATGCCTTGGATCTTGGCTCGGATGATGGCCTTTGGCTTTGATATGTTGCAGGCCGTGACGATGGGTTTGTTCACCAACGGCATGTTGACCCGCGATCAGGTTAAGAACCTGCGTCATGACAATGTGGTGGGGGCTGAAGCCAAGGGCTTTGCCGAACTGGGCATTGTTCCGATGACGATGGAGGCAGTGTTGCCTGATTACCTGTGGCGGTTCCGGCCCTCGGGTCAGTATGACGCCATCAAAGCTTCGGCACGAAACCTGCGTCAAAACTAATGGATGCTTCTACCACGTTGGTCGCCGCCTTTCTGGGGTTACTCGAAGGATTGACGGAGTTTATTCCGGTTTCTTCGACCGGACACCTGTTGTTGGCTGGGCATTTTCTGGGATTTGAAAGTGCCGGACGCACCTTTGAAGTCGTGATCCAGTTGGGAGCGGTACTGGCGATCCTGACCGTTTATTCTGCGCGGCTTTGGGCTGTGTTTTCGGAGGCACCGCATGATCCTCAGGCGCGGCATTTCATCCTGTCGGTGCTAGTGGCCTTTTTGCCTGCGGTTTTTGTGGGCGTGCTGGCGCATGACTTTATCAAGACCGTGCTGTTTGAGACGCCTTTGCTGATTGCGATGATGTTGATCTTGGGTGGGATCGTTTTGGTGGTGGTCGACCGGATTGCGCCGCCGACGACGGAGCCGGATGCGATGCGGTTTCCGCTGTCAATGGCGCTTAAAATTGGGATCATTCAGTGCCTTGCGATGGTGCCGGGCGTGTCGCGCTCGGGGGCCACGATTGTGGGGGCCTTGATGCTGGGGGCCAGCAAGCGGGCGGCGGCGGAGTTCTCGTTTTTCCTGTCGATGCCGACGATGGCGGGGGCCTTTGCTTACGACCTCTATAAGAACCGCGACGTGCTCGATGCCTCGGCGATGGGCGAGATCGCGGTGGGCTTTGTCATGGCGTTTATCTCGGCAGTAATTGTGGTGCGTTGGGTGCTCGATTACGTGGGGCGCTATGGGTATGCGTTGTTTGGCTGGTGGCGAATCCTTGTTGGCGGGCTTGTTATACTGGGGCTTTGGGCGGGCGCGTAAGGCGGTAGGTCCGTATCGGACCTTAAAAGATGCATAAAAATGCGGGCCGGGCGGGATGAAAGCCCGGAAAGAGGTAAATAGGTCAACATTGCTGTCTTTTCTTTACTGAAGCGCTGTCGTATGTGGGTCTTCTGACGGAATTTGTCGAAGGAACGGGTATATGGCGAAGCAGGTTATGCTGAAATTTACGGATGTGGCGCGGGATATGCCTGAGAAACGTCCGCCTAATTTGCGCCGGACGGATTTCGACGAGATTTATGCCGAGTACGCCGATCGCAAGGCGGCCGAACAGTCGAGCCGCTGTAGCCAGTGTGGCGTGCCCTACTGCCAGACCCATTGCCCGCTGCATAACAACATCCCCGACTGGCTGCGTCTGACGGCTGAGGGGCGGTTGGAAGAAGCCTATGAGATCAGTCAGGCGACGAACACTTTCCCCGAGATCTGTGGCCGTATCTGCCCGCAGGACCGGCTTTGCGAAGGCAACTGCGTGATTGAGCAGTCCGGCCATGGCACCGTGACCATCGGCTCGATCGAGAAATACATCACCGATACCGCGTGGGAGAAAGGCTGGGTCAAAGCCCCGGCACCGCGTGAAGAACGGCAAGAGAGCGTCGGCATCATCGGTGCTGGCCCCGGCGGGCTGGCGGCGGCGGATATGCTGCGCCGCGCCGGTGTACAGGTCACGATCTATGACCGTTATGACCGTGCGGGCGGGCTGCTGACCTATGGCATCCCCGGCTTTAAGCTGGAGAAGGACGTGGTCGAGCGCCGCAATGCGCAATTGGTCGAAGGCGGCGTGACCTTTGAATTGAACTGCGATGTGGGCACGGACATCAGCTTTGGCGCCATTCGCGGCAAGCATGACGCGGTGATCATCGCGACGGGTGTCTATAAGACGCGCGAGATCGAAGCGCCCGGTGTGGGCGGCTTTGGTGTTGAGCGGGCGATTGATTTTCTGACCGCGTCCAACCGCAAGAGCTTTGGCGATACGGTTGAAGAGTTCGAGAATGGCCGGCTGAATGCCGCTGGCAAGAAGGTCGTTGTGATCGGCGGCGGTGACACGGCGATGGACTGTGTGCGGACCTCGATCCGGCAGGGCGCGGAGAGCGTGAAATGCCTTTATCGTCGGGACCGGGCGAATATGCCGGGCAGCCAGCGCGAAGTGCAAAACGCCGAGGAAGAAGGCGTGATCTTTGAATGGCTGAGCGCGCCGAAGGGCTTTGTTGGCGATCCGGTGACGGGTGTGATGGTGCAAAAGATGCGCCTTGGTGCGCCGGATGTGACGGGCCGTCAGGCACCTGAGGTGATTGAGGGCGCGGATTACGTTGAGGATGCGGATCTTGTTATCATGGCGCTGGGCTTTGAGCCGGAAGACCTGCCCACGCTTTGGAACGAGCCGGACCTGCCGGTGAACCGCTGGGGCACGATCAAGGCCGACTATGTCACCGGGGCGACGGCGCTGGAAGGTGTCTATGCGGTGGGAGATCG